>JAEEGL015073374.1_pt1 | contig 24641 bp, 20 predicted proteins | sample 9134231 | NCBI WGS metagenome assembly JAEEGL01 (sample SAMN16246548, study PRJNA631951) | gut metagenome | biome: gut microbiome; feature: rumen; material: fiber-attached | host: Bos | place: Iran: Karaj | collected 2018-10
ATTTGCGGAATTAGCTCATCTGGTAGAGCGCCACCTTGCCAAGGTGGAGGTAGCGAGTTCGAGCCTCGTATTCCGCTCCATGCATGGCACCATCGCCAAGAGGTAAGGCAACGGTCTGCAAAATCGTTATCCCCAGTTCGATTCTGGGTGGTGCCTCCAAGAAGCTGTCAGCCTATCCACTGACAGCTTTTATGTTCCTTTTTACGACATGCCTCTGTAGCTCAGTCGGTAGAGCAGGGGACTGAAAATCCCCGTGTCATTGGTTCGATTCCGATCGGAGGCACCAAGGGTGCGCCCGCTGTTTCGCGGAGTCGCAGAGAGCATAGTGAATGGAAATTATTTTTTATTTTTTATTCACTTATACGCGGAATTAGCTCATCTGGTAGAGCGCCACCTTGCCAAGGTGGAGGTAGCGAGTTCGAGCCTCGTATTCCGCTCCATGTTTTGTGAAAGCTGTTTCCGATTGCAATTGGGGCGGCTTTTTGTTTTTATGTTTTTTCTTTTTGTTGACAATCATACGGGCTATATGTATAATTAATAAGATAACGGAAGCACTGGAGTGAATTTGATGAATAAGAGATATTCTATGCTGCCCGACGACAATTCAAACGAATTCGGCAAAGCAAACAGTCTTGACACACGCGGCGGCGTTTTTGATTCTTACGGTAACAAGAGAAGGACCGACAGCGGCAGATCTGTCCGGTCTGATGTAAGCGGGGATGTTATTACCAATAAGCTTTCCGGTTCTGCGCCGATTAAGGTATCCTCAGGTTCGGCTGCGTTATCTCGGGAGCTTTCCGGAAAGACCGACGGGAATGAATCTAAAAGGTCGGAAAAAGGCGTTAAGGCACTGAATAAGAAAGCTGTCGGTATGCTTGCCGCGGTTCTTGCGGCGGGGGCGATGATATGGGCGGTTGTCTTTTTCTGTACGCACGCGTTGTTCGGGGAGCTTACCGGCAGTCATGAATTCATCTCATACGGCGCTAAGGAGATAGACCTCAGCGAGAGTAATTACGGGGATTATAAAGCGCTTTCAAAAATGAGCTGTCTTGAGACGGTAAATCTTACCGGTTCGGCGTTTGACAATCTGCCGGAGCTATACGACTGCAAAAGGCTTAAAAGTGTAATTCTCTCCGACAGGGAGCTTACAGCGGAGGAATGCGTTGAATTCTACAAAAATCTGCCGGACGCTCATCTTGTTTGCAGCGTCAATATCGACGGAAGGGTGTATGACTCCGGAATTACATATCTTAAAGCCGAAAATGCCGGTGAGAATACACAAAGGCTTTACGCGTCGCTGAATAATCTGGAGAAATTGGATATGACGTCCTGCGATGTTTCAGACGACACCTATAAACTCCTTGCGGGCGCGCTTCCGAAATGCGCGATAATTATAAGAACCTCGCTCTGCGGCAGGGATTACACCACGGATTCCAAAACGCTTGAGCTTATCGGAAAGCTTACGGCTGAGGACGCGGAGCGTGTGAGGTATTTTAAAAATCTTGAAGACCTTAATCTGACAAAATGCACAAATCCCGATATTCTTGACGATTATCTTTCCGCACATACCGGAATAAAGGTCAACAGGTCAATTGCGCTGCTCGGAAGATATTTCGGTACGGAGGATCAGTCTATAGATCTCCGCTGCGGCAGGTACAATCTAAAGCAGGTCACTGAGGCATTGGAGGAAACGCTGCCGAAAATGAAATCGGTCAAAAAAATAGATATGTGCGGCTGCGGACTTTCAGATGAAGATATGGAGAAGCTATGCGATACATTCCCGAAAATTAAGTTTGTCTGGACTGTGAAAATCGGAGAATTGTCTGTGCGAACCGACGCGTTGGTTTTTTCCGTCGCCGGAAAGACCGGTAAGGGCAATGATTTCAATGAACAGGACTACGCGCCGCTGTTCAGATACTGCAGGGAGCTGATAGCCATTGACCTCGGAAACAGCAAGATAGCCGATATTTCCGAAATGTCCTCGCTGGAAAAGCTGAGGGCTGTATGTTTAAGCAATAATCCGTTTTCGGATATATCAGCTCTTTCACAGATGAGCGAGCTTGAATTTATCGAAATGAGCGCCGGAAATCATGTCAAAAGCGCCGACGCCCTGAGGGGTCTGCAAAATCTGAGATACGTGAATTTCTGGTCGAACAGGGAACTGACCGATCTTTCACCCCTTTACGATCATGAAAAGTTAGAAATGGCTGTTTTCCACTCATCGGTTCCTCTTGACGAGCGGAAGTGGTTCAAAAAATCCAATCCGGATTGCGTCGTTTCCTATTCGATAAACGATGGCAACCCCACCACAAAGAAAAAATGGGACGACAATCCCTACCGCAAAAGCCTCAGGAACGCTTTGAATAATTGGATGTTTGTGGTTGACTTTAACAGCGAAAACGGGGAATATGTTTTTGATTTTGATACCGACAGATACAAATATATCACATGATGGCGTTTATGAGCCGACTTTATAAAATTCAGGAGTGATTTCATTGAATAATAAATTCAGTCTTTATCCCGATGATCGCTCGAATCAATTTGGGAATCCCAATGATCTTGATACAAACGGAGGCGTATTTGATTATAATTACGACGCGCCGGAGGATTCTACTGCCGCGCCGACGCAAAATGACGCTTCTCAGTCCTCGCCGGAATATGACAGGAGCGATGCAGAAGCAGTTTCCGAAGCCGCTGATCTGATTTTAAGTCAGTCTGTATCAGAGCCCGTCAAGACAGCTCCGCAAGAGAAACCAAAGCCGCGCAAAAAAGGCTCCGGCGCAAAAACCGCCGCGTTCTTTTTACTGATAATCATTCTGACGCTGACGCTCGGCGTGGTGTTTTATTTAAAAACCAATCTTATTTTCGGCAGTCTGTTCGGGGAGCATGTCATTTATCCCTACGGAACCAAAGAGATAAATCTCAGCGGGAGCGATTACGAGGATTATTCCGGACTTTCCGGCATGAAATCGCTTGAAGTGATAGATCTTACAAACTCCTCATTCAAAAATCTTTCGGATCTTTACGGCTGCGGGAAGCTCAGGAAAATAATTCTCGCTGACCGCGAGCTTCGCGCCGAGGATTGCATTGAATTGTACAGACGTCTTCCGGACGCCGAGCTTGTATGCAGGATCAATGTTAACGGCGAGGTCTACGATTCGGACGTGAAGTCAATCAAGGTTGAAAACGCCGATTCCGAGGGACAGAGACTATACGCCGCACTGAGGTCGCTTAAATCGCTTGACATGACCGCGTGCGATGTGTCTGACGACACATTCCAGTCGCTTGCCGAGGAGCTGCCGAAATGCATTATAATTGTACGTACCACGGTTTGCGGAAAGGAATACACCACAGACGAGCAGGCGCTCAGGTTGAGCGGAGAGCTTACAGCCGATGACGTTTTGAGGATAGGCTATTTCAGAAATCTTAATACCATAGATCTCGGAAAATGCAAGAACGCTGGTCTGCTGGATGATTTTCTCGCTGCAAATCCCGATATTAAACTGAGCAGGATCATTGATTTTCTGGGAAAGTCTGTCAGCACAGCGGATGATTTTGTGGATCTGCGCGGCAGCAAATACACCCTTGAACAGGTTAAGGCGGGACTGGACGAGGTACTTCCTCAGATGAATTCGCTTAAAAAGATAGATATGTGCGGCTGCGGCTTGTCCAACTCCGATATGGAGAAGCTCTGCGCCGCTTATCCGGATATTAAATTTGTATGGATGATACACTTTGTAAAATGGTACGTCAGAACCGACGCGGTTGCGTTTTCATCGCTTAACAGCATTGGAAAGAGCGTTTATACACAAGATGATTATGCGCCTTTATTCAAGTATTGCACCGATCTGGTGGCGCTTGATCTGGGACACAGCCGTATAACGGACATTTCAGGAATCGCGTCGATGAAGAATCTCAGGGCTGTTATTCTAACAGATAATAAGATTACGGATATTTCAGCCTTTGCCCAGTTAAAGAAGCTGGAGCTTATCGAGATGAACGCGACAAACAAGGTTAAAAGCGTGGAGCCGTTAAGAGATCTGCCGAACCTGAAATACATTAATTTATGGGGAAGCATGGGAATTACGGATCTTTCGCCGCTGTACAATCATGAAAATCTTAAAATAGTCATATTTGAGCGCACGATAGACAAGGAAGAGCAGGAGAGATTCATAAAGTCCAATCCAAACTGCGACACTTATTTCAAGGTGGACAGCAATAAGGTTTCGACGAATCCCGCATGGAGAAACAATCCCGCTCGAAAGAAGCTCAAGGAATTCCTCTGCTATAACGATCAGTATGATATGATGTGGCGGTATGTTACGGGATTTGACGAGGAAACCGGCGAATACATCATTGATTACGACAGCGATCAGTACAAGTATAAATAAATAAAAAAAACCGTCCGCGTTATCGAAGCGAGGACGGTTTTAAAATTGAACGGGTTACTTTATAAAAACATATTCTGTTCGTAATTCTGTTCGCCGAACGGTTTGTTTTTAAGCTCCGGATAGCTGCCAAGCACTTCAAGCGTTGCGACGTAGGTGTCATCAAGCTGTCCGGTTGCGTAATCGGCAGGCTCGTGTATATTGAACATAAAGCCCTTTTTGCCGTAGCGCAGGTCAACTCCCTCTATGTATTTTTCATCGACTGAGGCGTGAAGCACGCGCCCGATTATCATGGAATTAATGCCCTTGCGTGTCAGGTCAACATTGCAGGCAAGCTGGCATTCCAGCGTCATGAACGCCTCGCGCACGCGGGGAGTTTTTATTTTCGCGCTTTTTTCGGCAGTAAAATGTCCAGCCGCGAATTCGTCGTCATTGGCGGAATTGTGAGTGATAGTGGCTATGCAGTTTGAATAATAATCCGCGCTCACAAAGTTAATGCAGAATTCGTTTTCTCTTACGATGTTCTCATAGGTGTGCGAGCTGTGAGAGACATTCTGCATTACGGCGAAATATCCGCCCTCGTCCCCGCCGAAGCAGCTCCACGAATGGAAGCAGAGATTGGGCTGTCCGTTTTCCTTCAGCGTGGAGATGAGAAAGAGCGACTGTGGTATCGAGCAGGCGAATTCCATATGTGAAAATGTATTGAACTGCCCGGGCCAGTTTTCATAGAGCAGCTCCGCGGATTCCATGCTTATTTCGCGTTTCATATTGCTTTCTCCTTTTTGGCAATTAAATCTGCGGCGGCAAAGGGCGCGTAAAGCAGCGCCCACACTCCGAAAAGCAGCGCTGTCATTGGCAGCAGATACGCGTCGTCGCCAGTCCATTCGGCAAGCTGTCCGGTAAGCGTGCCTTTTACGGGACCATTGATAAAATAGTAATTGCTGCCTATGAATTTATTCAGCAGCAGCGCCGGAATCATCGTCACGAGCAGCATAAGCGCGACTCCAGGAAGCAGCCGGATATCCGGACGGAAAAAGCCGCAGCATACCATGTAGAGCGGTATCAGCACGATGAATGTGTGGGCGATCATCAGGTGCATAAAGTAAAAGCTGACAGCCGGAGAATTGCCGATATCTGGCGTTATCAGCGCGAAGAGCGCCCCGGGCATGTTGACGGCGTAAATGAAGTTTTTGAATACCCTGTTCTCCGTAAACACGGCGAGCGGATAGGTGAAGAGCGAAACGGAGCAGAGGTGAAAGGGAAGACCGGTCTTTATGTTGAATTCATCGGGATTCAGGAAAAAATAGATATATTTGCAAAGCTCTATCGCCGTAAACGAAGCCCAGAGAATTATCAGCAGCCTTTTTCTGCCCTTATGATTCAGCCTTCCGCCGATGAATATGAAAGACGCGCAGACAAAAGCCGCCGCCGCCAAAAGAATAAGGTGTGCCGGAGAGAAAAGTCCGACCGGCTGCGTTCTGCTGAAAATAGCGGTCACCCCATTTGCCTTTGTTTTATCAGGTATTTTTGTTGTTCCCGCCGGAGCGGGGAATTATTCATTGCCGTTTTTGACGAGCCGCTGGAATTCGTCGCCGCGTACCTCGAAATTTTTGAACATATCGTAGCTGGAGGCGGCGGGGGAGAGAAGGCATATCTTGCCCTCGGCGGTTATTTCCTTTGCCTTTTCCACGCCCTTGTCGAAGTAGTAGCAGGAATATATTTTTATGCGCCTGTCAACGCCGTATTCCCTGAAAAGCGCTTCCATTCGTTCCGTAGTCTGACCGACGAGTACGATGCTGTCTATTTCGGCGGTGGTGAGAAACTGCGCGAGATCGTTGTAGTCGATGCCCCTGTCCATTCCGCCGAGAATAAGCGTGCCGACGTTGCCGAGCGATTTGACGGCGTTTATTGCGGAACGGCATATAGTTGAGATGGAATCGTCGTAATAGGTCACGCCGCCGAATGTTCCGACCCTTTCCAGTCTGTGGGCAAGAGGACGGAACGAAGCGAGCGAGGTTCTGAATTCATCGTCGCTTATATTGAAGATTTCCTTGCAGATATAATAATCCACGCCGATGTTGTAAAGATTGTGCTTGCCGACAAGGCATGTGTCGCCGGAATTTATTTCTATGGAGCCGTGCGGCACTGTTACGGTGTTTCCGCTCACGGAGATATCGGCAGGGACATTTTCGCCCAGACCGTCGCAGGCTGTGACGAGTCTTCCGGCCCGCGGATAGACCGAAAGCGTCTCAAGATCGGAGCAGTTGAGAATTACGATATCTTCTTTGTCCTGACAGCTGAATACGTGCGATTTTGCCTTGATATAATTCTCCATTGTGACGTAATGATCGAGGTGTTCCTCATACAGATTAAGCACCACGCCGACGTGGGGCGAGTGCCTGACGAATTCAAGCTGGTGGCAGCTCATTTCAAATACTACTGACGTCCTGTCGTCAACCTTGTCGATATAGTCGAAGCAGGGAATTCCTATATTTCCGACAAAGATCGTATTGTCGTCGTGGTTTTTAAGCAGGTGGTAAAGCAGCGACGACGTAGTGCTTTTGCCCTTTGTGCCGGTTATGCCGAAGGTATTTTTGCCGAACGCCGTTAAAAACACCTCGGTCTGCGATGTGAGCCGGTCTATGATTTTTTCGGGGCTGAACACGGGAATTCCGGGGCTTTTGAAGATATAATCGAAGCCGTCGAAATCAATTCCCCTTGCTCCGGTATCCCAGAAATCACAGTCGGGATAGGGAGTCATGTCGATCTCCTTGCTGTCGGCAAGGGTGAGATGCATGTCGGGATATATCGAGCGGATATAATTGAATGTGGAAATGCCCTCTCTGCCCATTCCCCAAATGACGATTTTTTTATTTTCAATAAACGAGATGATGTTTTTCATTGCCTGCAAACCGACCTTTCTTTGCTTATTAAACAAATTATAGCATTTGCCGTGAGCTTTGTCAATTTGACCGCTTGGATAAAAATATTAAATTATAATTGCAAAAATAGTAAATATGTGTTATGATAATATATATCCGGATTCTCAGGAATATCGGATAAAATATAATTTATAAGGGGTAATTCAAAAATGGTAATCGTAAACACGGATTATATTACGGGTCAGAAGCTTCAGGTTCTGTCGATAGTAAGGGGAAGCGTCGTAATGACCAAGCATATCGGCTCCGACATAGGCGCATCGTTCAAGACGCTTGTCGGCGGCGAGATCAAGGCTTACACAGATATGCTCAACAACGCCCGCGAGATAGCGACAGCGAGAATGATGGAGGACGCGGCGCGTTTCGGCGCGGACGCGGTTGTTAACGTCAGGTACACAACCTCTTCCGTAATGCAGGGAGCTTCGGAAATACTTGCTGTCGGCACGGCGGTAAAATTCATTCAGCAGTAAACGGAGGTTGACTCATGTCCCGGTTGGAAAAATGCGGCGTCTGGAACAAAATCATTAAGATTGCCACAAGCGAGGTCTTTTCATATCTTTTTTTCGGGGTATGCACGACGGTTGTGAATATAGCCGTATTTCAGCTATGCTGCTCGGCTATGGGAATTCACGCTCTTATTTCAAATATCATAGCGTGGATATTCGCCGTTGCCTTTGCGTATGTCACAAACAGGATTTTCGTCTTTCACAGCAGGGAGAATTCTCCCGTTGGCATTGCGCGGGAAGCCGGATCGTTTGTGGGAGCGAGGCTTTTTTCGCTGCTGGTTGACGAGCTGATTATCTGGCTTATGGTTAGCGTGATGGGCTATATCGCAATTGAACGGCTCCTTGCCGATTTTCTCGGCTGTCCTCTGAAGGACGCGAAATCACTTTTCGCTAAGGTTTGTTCAAACGTTGTGGTGGTAATTATGAATTACGTGCTGAGCAAGATGATTATTTTCAAAAAGGGTGAGGAATAATATGAACTCGCAATTCAACGGCAACGGTTACAATGAGGATAAGGCTGCCGGAAACGCCATGCCTGCCTTTTCCGGCGCTTTTGACGACGACAGCGCGCGTCCGACATTGCTGACCAACGGTCAGCCGGAGCAGACGCAGTATATTCCGCCGATGTACGGTCAGCCGATGTACGGACAGCCGCAGTTCGGTCAGTATGCGCCGCCGATGTACGGACAGCCGGTGTATTACGCGCCTCCGGTATATATTCAGCAGCCGATGCTGCCTAAGAATGTCGTGGACAGGAAGCTCTTCCGCACGCATTGCACAAGAGTGGGGCTAATGCTCATGGCGGACTTCGGACTGATGTTCGCCGTGCAGTTTGTTGTTCTCATGGCGGCGATTGTAATTCTTGTCGTCAGGAACAGAATAGATATTTCCGGCGGCGACGTTGCGGGATTCAGCGCGGCTCTGCTCGGCGCTCCGTTTATGCTCGCCGGCGGTCTTTCGGCAATCGCCGGAAACATGACGCCCGCCGCTCTGCACCTTCGCAAATGGAATTTTAAATTTTCAGACCCGTTCAGGGGCGACAAGCTAAGTCCGTTTTTTACGCTGGCTGCTCTCCTTACTGCGCTTGGTCTGAACAGCGCGTGGTGCGAGGCGTATGAGTACCTCAGAAGCTGGTTCGGGAATGTTATGGACTATATCCCCGAATCGTCCGATAAGCTCTACAGTCCGGAAACAATGTCTCTTGCCGGAATGATACTGTATCTTACGTGGGTCTGCGTTATCGCTCCGGTAACAGAGGAATACATGTTCCGCGGCGCAATGCTCAAAACCCTGTCACATTACGGCTCCGGCTTTGCCATAGCCGCCTCCGCGTTTGCGTTCGGACTTATGCACGGCAATATGCAGCAGACGCCCATGGCATTCCTTATTGGACTGATAATGGGGTATGTCGCCTCGAAATCGGGCAATATCCGTCAGACGATATTCATTCACGCCGCAAACAACACCATAGCTTCGCTTCCACAGATAATTAATTATTTCAAGCCGGAGTGGAATGAAGCCTACGAAAATTACATCGGTTCATTTGATGAATTCACAATGACATTCGCCGCTTTTGCGCTGCTTTATTTCATGTTCAGAAGATCGCGTGGACTCAGGGCGCGCAGGAAGAGAATTCTTTCCGGCTCGGACAGGATAAGACGCGCCGAACGCTTATGGCTCCGGCTTGAGGTTCCTGACGTGAGGAGAATTCCGAGACTCGATTCGGTAAAGCATAAATTCTGCCATTTCGTTACGTCAGGCGGCATGATATTCTTCATCGTCGTCTGTCTGCTGAGTGTGTTCATAATGAGCTTTTTACCGTATATTATCAAACAGCCGATCCCGGGAATGGGATTTTGAGAATTAAAGGACGGTATTCACAGATGAAAAAAATTCTTGCGGTTGCTCTGTTTATCTGCTGTGCGGCGTTCATGGTTACGCTTGCGGGCTGTTCGCAGGTGGCTGAGAAAATAGGGATAATCGGCGACAAGGGTAAAAGCTATTCCGAGACGATGAATGAAAAGCTCGTTTCGTTCACCGACTGCGCCAATGCGCTCTGCGATTCCCTTGAGCGTATCGCGGACAGGACATACGCGCCCACCGACAGTCAGACGGCGGATATTCAGGATAAGCTCGACGCTTTCGGCAGGGCGTGCGGGGAGCTTGCGGGACAGAAAGCCCCGGCGGAGTATTCCGTAGCGCAGGAAGCAATGAATGAGGCTATGGAGAATTACGCGGACGCAATAGAGAAATGCGGCGCTCTGCTTGAATTTTACGGCGCGTATGACGACATGTTCCGCAAATACAAGGATCCCGCTGAGGGAAAGGCGGCAATTGAAAAAAACGAACGTGCGCTCTATGAGGATTTTGCAAACGCGATGAAGAAAGCAGATGATTCGTTCAGAACCGCTTGCGAAAAATTCGACAGCGTAAATAAACAGAATAATTCAGAGGAGTGACATCAGTGGCAGCAACAGAGGAAAAGGCAGCGGCGGCGGAAACTGCGGACAGGAATGAAGCTATTCAGGATAAAGGCAGAAACGGCAAAAAGAAAGCGCCAAAAAAGAAATACAATCTGCCCAGGCATAAATTCTGGTTTGCAATAGGCAGACCGCTGACAATGGCGTTCCTGAAAATAAAGGCGAATTTCAAGCGCACAGGCAACGACCTGACAAACCGCCCCTACATGATACTTTGCAACCACGCGTGCGACCTCGATCCGCTGATGGTTATAAATTCAGTGCCCGGAGTGGTTCACGCGCTGGCGAGCGATCATCTTTTCAAGAATCCCATATTCGGAGGATTTGTGGCTCACGTTGCGGGACCTATACCAATTGTGCGCGCCCAGATGGATCTGAAATCCATCAAGGAGGCGATGCAGGTGCGGAAGGACGGCGGAAGTCTGCTGATATTCCCCGAAGCCAACTGCTGTTATTCTTCCAAGACAAGCTACATCGCTCCCGCGATAGCCAAGCTGGTAAAGCAGTTCAAGATGCCGCTCGCGCTTTTCAACGTCAAGGGAAGCTATCTTACCAAGCCGAGGTGGAGCAATTCGTGGCGCAAGGGCAGAACGACCTGCGAGCTTGTGCGCGTCATCGAGCCGGAGGAGCTTGCCAAAATGTCGGTGGACGAGATTTACGCGGCGATCTGCGACGCTCTCAGCTTCAACGAGATGGAATATCAGCGTGAGCAGCACGTAACCTTCAAGGGTCACAACCTGCTCGAAGGCGCGGAGAGAATGCTCTTCCAGTGTCCGAAATGCGGCAGGCTTATGACCATGAAGAGCGAAGGCGACAGCATATTCTGCACCGAATGCGGCTACAGGGTGACAATGAACAGCGAGGGCTTTTTTGAGGGCGAGGATTTGGTTTTCGATTCGTTCGACAGATGGGACGACTGGCAGCGCGAACAGGCGGTGAAGTTTGTGAGCGGCGGCAATTACGACGCGACTGGCGTAGAGCCGGTTATTATCACGCCGTCAAACGAGCTTTACAGGGCAAGGCGTGCCGAAAAGAACGTGCTTATAGGAGAGGGCAGCTTTGCTCTTTACTGCGACAGGCTGGAATTCGACGCAAAGGACGCTCTCGAAACCGACGCTGAAGGCAATACGGTCAGCACCGGCGCGAAGAAATTCGTGTGGAAGTTTGACGATATTTCCAAGTTGAGCTGCGTTCACAAGAACAGAATACAGATAGCCGTCGGCGAAAAGGATTATTTTGAGATACACTCCCAAAACACCTATCGTTCGGCATATGCCTACATGATATATTTTTACTGTCTGAAACGCCACGAGCAGGGCAAGGAAATGGATTTCTTCGGAATGTAACCCCGTAAGCCCATTATAAGTATATAATTATATGAGTATTTGATATTAAAATATAAAAAACAGCCCGAATTTTGTTGACATTATATCATACATGTGTTAAAATAATTTTGCGGAACCGCATATGAATATGCTATAAGCAATGCGGTAATACTGTTAAAACCTGAAAGGATGTTAATATCATGGGAAAATTCGTAGTAAAACGTACCAACACCGGCATTAAGTTTGACCTCAAGGCGACTAACGGCGAGGTCATCGCAACGTCTGAGGTTTATACAACCGAAGCGGCATGCATGAAGGGCATTGAGAGCGTAAAGAACAACTGCGTCGGCGAGATCGAGGATCAGACCGTCGAAGAGGTTGTAAAGCAGAAGCACCCCAAGTTTGAAGTGTATGTTGACAAGGCTGGCGAGTACCGTTTCCGTCTCAAGGCGAGAAACGGCGAGATAATTGCCGTTTCCGAGGGCTACAAGGCAAAGGGCGGCTGTCTCAACGGAATTGAGAGCGTCAAGAAAAACGCGCCTGAAGCTGAGATAGTCAAAAAGGACTGATTCTGATAATCTGACAGCGTATAAAAAAACAGCCGTGCCGTTGTATTCTGGCAATACAGCGGTACGGCTTTTTGTGAGTTTAAGCGGTAAAATCCTCATTCATTTTTTTGCGTGTAAGTCTTAATTCCCCTATGAGCAACCTTTTGAACAGAACCATCGACCATATAATAAAATCCCTGAGTTTTCCCACGGTTCTTTTCTCGCCGCGCCAGTCGCATAGTCTGTGGTATTTCCTGAAGATGATTTCGTGCGCCGGAGTAATGCCGCTCCACGACCACATGTTATGTCCGGCGTAGTGATATATGCAGCCGTGATAAAGAGCTGATCGTGTTTGTTCCTCATTGTAGATATAATCCTTTGAATACTTGAGTATTTTCGGGATATCGCGTTCGCATATCATCAGGAGCATGTTGTAGCGCGGCTCTAACAATTTGATTTCGTCGCGCAGGATAAAATTGATGGCGTCCTGATCGGGATAGACGAGCTTTTCGGGAAAGCTGTTGATATAGTCGATTATTTTTTCTGAGGCGTCAAGGCTGACCCATCTCTCCGTGTCGATAACGAGAACGCCGGAATTTATATAGGGATATGCGAGGTCAATTCCGAGAGCGGTTTTGCGCTGAAAGCTCTCTCCGTCGGAAACGCCTCCTATGCATTTCCCGTCGAGCGGCAATGTGAAAAGCTCTGGTATCGGACGATCCATCAGCAGGTCGCAGTCGAGGTATATAATTCTTTTAATGTCATATTCCCGCAGGATTTCGGTCAGAAAGAGCCTGCCGTAAATTGCCCTGTTCCAGTTATTCGGAACCTTTGGAACGATCTCCGATAATTTTTTCTCGATGTTGAAGAAGATTATTTCCGCGTTACGGAATTTACTTGCCTGTTTTTTGAGTCGTGATATATTTTCCTCTGAAATGCCGCAGTCCATAATGAAAAGCCTTAATTTATCCACGACCGGACACATGTTGTGCATTACAGAATAAGTGCATATTCCGAGGTACTTTACGTATTTGTCATTGGAAACAAACAGAAAATCAGCGATCATAATTTTTTCATCCCCAATCCATTACATAATAATTATAGCATTAAATTTCTAATTAGTCAAAAAATTTTTCAAATAATGAGCTGAATTCCGAATTGCTTTGTTCTTCTGATATTTTACATTTTGCAATTCAAATTCCAAGTATGATTTGATATTGGATTTTTATTGTGTATTTACATTACGGTAGTCAATATATACAATTATTATTTCAAAAATTCTACGTATATGCGATAAGGAAATGTGTCTTATCATGTTCATAAACCATTTGACAAAGACGTTAAATCATACTATACTCTATATGTAATGCTCTATGCTTTTTCATCAATTATATTTAGGAGGAAGGAACAGCGATATGTCAGAAAATACGGAAAAAATGGTTGCAACAGAAACAGGCGGTGAGGCGCCGCAGACTGCTGAAGCTCCCGCGGCTGAAAGCAAAAGCGCGGGAAACGATGAGATTAATAAAAAACAGGGAAACCGCGCAGTAACGATTATAAGCAGAATATTTACCGTGCTGCTGCTTGCCGGCTGCGTTGTACTGGGAATTATCGGCTATCGCAGAGGGGCGTTCTCGTCGGTGGAGGCGCTTCAGGCGTGGATGGACAGCTACGGTATCTGGGCGCCTCTTATCTTTATCATACTTCAGGCGGTTCAGGTCATTATACCCATAATTCCAGGCGGCGTAACGCTTTTAGGCGGAGTTATCCTGTTTGGTCCGTGGTGGGGATTTGTGTACAATTACATCGGAATTATAGCAGGCTCCTTCGCTGTGTTTGCCATTTCACGAGTTTACGGCAAGCCGTTGATGTACAGGCTTTTCAAGCCGGAGTCGATAGAAAAGTACGAAAACTGGACAAGCAATCACGGACGTTTTGCCAAGCTGTTTGCCATAGCGATATTCCTTCCTGGCGCGCCGGACGGTCTTATCTGCTATCTTGCCGGAACCACTGAAATGTCGTGGAAGACCTATTCGCTTATCATTCTGCTCGCAAAGCCGATGTCAATAGCGCTTTACAGCGTGCTGTACCTGCTGGGAATCAATTCCCTGTCGGAGCTGATAGCGGCGTTGAAAAGGTAATCTGAGACGCGTGAGCTTTTTTTGCTGTCAGAGGACGACAGGAATATCCGCTGGCTGAATTATACAGAGCATTCATTTTATAAAGAAATGAGGTAATCCGAATGGCAGAATTCAGTTTGATGTGGCCCTCCGACTGTCCGAGAGAATATAAGGAGCTGAGTGACGACTGCTGCAACGATCTTTCGATTGAATTGCTTTGCGCCCGTCTTTCCAAGAAGGAATACGACCGCAACGTGATTTTCAAAATGCTTCGTCAGATGCCTTCAAGCGCCCGCGTGGTGAAGTACCGTGTGGAAGTGTTTGACGACATTCTCCGTCACCCAGCGCTCAGACAGAATATTGCCGAACTTTTGGAACAACTGGAATTTCTCAAAAGCCTTCATAAGCATGCCCGCGACAGTGAAGCCGCAAGCATATGGCAGATTATCAACCGTCTCAACGAGCTGGATTCCTACATCGATTGCGTGACAGGCATAAAGACAATCCTCGAAAACGGCGACATTCATTCGGAGGGATTGAAGGAGCTTCTGGAGCTTGTGAGGCATATTCATTCCGACAGCGGATTCCCCGCGCTGAAAGAGGACATCAAGAGAGTCGTCAGCGACACCGGCAATATAAAAAGCATCACGTTGGGAGTCAATCTCAACCGTACCCTTTCGCCTGTGGAGGTCGGAGTGGTCTCGGTCAACAATAAGTATTACACCCACGCAGGCGTTCTTTCCAGCTTCTACGAGTTTGCCTCTTCAAAAGAATGCCTCCACAACGGCACGGAAAACGATTCCATGAAATTCCGCACGCCAAAGACAGGCAGCGGTCTGCTTGCTGTTTCCAGACAGTCGGCAGCAAAGAATCAGGCTGTACTGAGCGGACTTGCCAAGGTCTACGTCGCGGGAGACGCGGAAACCAATCCCCTTATGAACAACCTCAACGCCGTTATTACCGACATGCTCAAGCCTGTGGTGAGAAAGCTCAACGACGTGCTTGCCAAATATGTTGACATTGGCGGATATTCTCTCATTTCGCTTATACCCGAATTGACGTTCTATCTCAAATGGGCGGAACTGTTTGAGGAAATGGCGTCTGCCGGAGTCAGGCTTTGCAGACCGGAGATCATTCCCGAGGAAAGACGCGAATTTTACGCCGAGGGACTTTACAATTTCAAGTTAGGACTAAAAAAGACCGACGGCGATGAAATCAACATTGTCACCAATTCATTTGATTTCCGTTCGGAGCGCAGGGTTTATATACTCACCGGTCCCAACCGCGGCGGCAAAACGACCTTTACCCAAGCGGTAGGACTGATCTTCCTTATGGCGCAGCACGGGCTGTATGTACCCGCAAGCAGATGCATTCTCTCACCCGTGGATAATATTTTTACCCATTTTCCAGCCGACGAAAACCGCACTGTGGATCTCGGCAGATTAGGCGAGGAGTCAAAGCGGCTGAGCGAAATATTTGAGCATGCCACAGACCGCAGCCTGCTGCTTCTCAACGAATCCCTTGCCACCACCAACTTCGAGGAAGGCTTGTATATAGCCAAGGACGTTGTAAAGGCAATGCACTATCTCGGCGCGAGAGCAATATTCAACACACATATGCACGAGCTTGCTATGAATCTTGACGAGCTGAACAATTCCGAACCGAACGACAGCAATGTCGCCAGCCTTATAACCGGAATAGATAATGGCGAGCGTTCCTACAAGATATCGCTTGCGCCGCCATGCGGACAGAGTTATGCCCGCGATATTGCCAGAAAATACGGCGTGACATATCCGCAGTTGAAAGAGCGCATGAGTAAAAACAAATGATTGCGAAATAATGAGAAGAACAGGAGGACAAGTCAATATGACATTAATGACAGCCGTATCCGGCAATACGTTTTATTATGACTGGGAAGTAAGTCTGATGGAATGGATTCAGGCTCACTTGGGCACATTCGGCACTTACGCGGCTTCGTTCTTTTCTCTCTTCGGAGAAGAGCTTGTCTGCGTGGGAATACTCGGGCTTTTATACTGGTGTCTTGACAAGGAATTCGGAAAGAAAGTCGGGCTGACACTGCTCTTTGCCGGAACAGCAAATACCATTTTTAAAAACGTCTTTCTTCGCCGCCGTCCTTATTGTGACAATCCCTCGATAAAGTGTCTGCGTCCTGTCTCTTCCGAAGGCGATATTTATGATCTCACTGTGCAGGGCTATTCCTTTCCGAGCGGTCATTCGACAAACTCCGTCTCGCTCTTCACTTCAATGGCTGTTTTCGGAAATAACAGAGCGTTTACGGCTGCCGGAATTATTATTCCGCTGCTGTGCGGTTTATCAAGGATATGCCTCGGAGTGCATTTCCCGACAGACGTACTCTGCGGCTGGCTTCTGGGTCTTTGTTCGATACTGCTGATTTCTTTCTCTGAAAATGTCGTCAAAAACAGATTGGTTTTTTACGGGGTATTGCTCCTGATGGTGATTCCGGGGTGGTTCTACTGCAAGAGCGACGATTACTATACTATGTTCGGACTGCTTACAGGCTTTTTTACGGCGGATTTTTTCGAGCAAAGGTTTGTCAATTTTGAAAGCACAAAGTCGCCGTTCCGCTGTGTGATTCGTCTGACGGGAGGCGTGCTGATATTTTTCGGACTGAGCAGTATTACCAAACTGCCGTTTCACAACGACTTTCTGTATTCCGGCACGTTACTTTCCCACGCGGTGCGTTCTTTGAGGTATTTTATCGTGAGCTTTGTGGATATCGCTCTTTATCCGATGTTGTTTGCCCCTGTTGACAGGTTTCTTGACGGCTTGTCTCGCAAGCGTAAATCCTCTGAAATAAATAATAATGATTGATTCAAAAGAACCGATCCGCGAAAGGCAGATCGGTTCTTTTTTATTGAATAATTATGGCTGTAAGGCGTCAGCTTACCTGAACTATAACCATATGAGATGTGGTGTCAAGCTGCGGATTTTCAGCGGGAACGGCGCTTGTTTCTTCTGTTTGACCGTCGGGATAGCGCAGCGTAAGCACTGAATTTTCCTGAGTGACGGAGATAATTGTCATTCCGGTTATCTCGGAGCCGCCGGACGGTCGTCCTGCAATGGAATAGTCCTGCATTTCACCGTTAAGCGTCAGTCCTAACTTGGGAGTCTGAATTGTTGTTACATTGAACATTACAAGATAGCTTCCCGTATCAGCGAGATTGAATGTGGTCTGGTCAATTCTGGTGATTCCGCCTGACGACGCGCCATTCTCCGGCAGGGGATAGTCCTCCCCGGGCTGAAGATTGATTGTTTCCGCATCTTGATTTACAGCATAGAAATCCGCAAAGCCCAGAACGCCTCCGGCTTCGCCCTGAGGACCTGCGGGACCCTGTTCACCCTGAGGACCCGCGGGACCCTGTTCGCCCTGAGGACCTTGCGGACCCTGTTCGCCCTGAGGACCTTGCGGACCCTGCTCGCCCTGAGGACCTGCGGGACCCTGCTCACCCTGAGGACCTGCGGGACCCTGCTCGCCCTGAGGACCTGCGGGACCCTGCTCGCCCTGAGGACCTTGCGGACCGAACGGTCCCTGAGGTCCTCTTGGCCCCATAGGACCCCTCGGACCCTGCGGACCAGGAGGTCCAGGCGGTCCGGGAACCGGATAAGGCGGACGCGGGCAACATGAACAGCTTTTCGGTATAACCGTCTGTTCGTCGCCGGAATTATCTGATGGATATATGATGTGATTTCTGCCAGGATAAAAATATTGTCTTCTCATAAGGCTTTAAACACTCCTTTGATTTAATATTCTATGTACTACATAATATGCGGTATTCTCAAAGACTGTGTTTGAAAAAATAATATGAAATAAATATCATAGTTTAAAAGTAAATTTAAGTTAAGGCATTTACAATAATGCCATAAGGTCAAGGAAATAAAAAATGCCTGACCGGAAAAACTGAAAATTAAAATATCGGAGGTATTTATCATGAATGAAAATAAAAAAAGATTTGTAGCTTCGGCGCTTTCGCTGATCTTTGCAATGTCGTTTCTGACGACGAATGTATTTGCCTCGCCAAACGGCGATCCTCCAGGGGATCCTCCTGGCGGCAGCGCGATGGGCGATCCTCCCGACGGAGGTCCGATGGGCGATCCTCCAGGGGATCCCCCCGACGGCATGGGCGGCGGCTCGGCGTCAGCGAGCTACACCGGCGCGGCGACAATTGATTCTTCAACCGACGGGAGCGGCAGTTCGTACAAAAGCACGACAGGCGGCGAAAACGCGCTGCTCGTTTCGGGCGGCGAATCGACGCTCAAAAATATCACCGTAAGCAAATCCGGCGACGAGAGCAGCGAAAGCTCGGATTTCTACGGCACAAACGCAGCCGTGCTGGTCTATAACGGCGCGACGCTCAATATCGAGGGCGGCAGTGTCACCACGGACGGTGCTCATGCCAACGGCGTATTCGCCTACGGCACAGGCACAATCAATATAAGCGGCACGACGATAAACACAAGCGCCAATAATTCCGGCGGCATTATGGTTACCGGCGGCGGCACGCTCAACGCGGATGATCTCACTGTGGAAACACAGGGCAATTCCTCCGCGGCGATCAGAAGCGACAGGGGCGGCGGAACGATGACAGTCAACGGCGGCTCATATACTACCAACGGACAAGGCTCTCCCGCAATTTATTCAACCGCGGATATTACCGTTAATAACGCTCAGTTGACGTCGAATTCTTCCGAAGGCGTGGTTGTGGAAGGCGCAAATTCCGTCACGCTTAACAACACTGTCCTCACAGATACAAACAATACGCTCAACGGACAGTCGGAAACCTACAAAAACATCTTCCTTTATCAGTCAATGTCAGGCGACGCCTCGGAGGGTACGTCATACTTCACCGCCAACGACAGCACTATCATAACTAACAAGGGCGATACATTCTATATCACCAATACCAATAGCGTTATCAGCCTGAAAAACAACGCCATCGTAAACAACGATCCAACCGGAGTACTTCTCCGTGCCGAGTCCTCAGCGTGGGGAAACAGCGGTTCCAACGGCGGAAAGGTCACATTCAGCCTGTCAGAACAGACAGCCGAGGGAGATATCGTGATAGACAGCATTTCCGCGCTTTCAATGGAGCTTGCGGATTCTTCGACATATAAGGGTACAATAAACGGCGCGAATCAGGGCGGCAGCGTTTCGCTTGCGCTTGACGCGGATTCAGTAATAGTGCTGACCGGCGATTCGTATGTTGACAGCCTTACAAATGCCGACGCGGAAAACAGCAATATTTTCCTCAATGGCTATAATCTCTATGTTGGAGGCAATGCTATTTCCGCAAACGACGGAGAAGCGCCTGAAGTCGTCACCGAAATTGCCGCTTCGTCAAATGATTCATCCTCGGAATTTCCCGCAGCAATTGTTGCCTTCGGCGCAATTATCCTTTTATCTGCGGCAGGATGCGTGGCATTTCTCATTAATAAAAGGCAAAAAAACAAAAAACAATAAAGCCGCCTGATAATATCGAAAAAAACAGGCAATTGCATTGCGACAATTTAAGACTGATTAAAACAACAGCGGTATCATATTCTCGTGGGAATACGGCGCCGCTGTTTTTGTTTGCATATCTGATTTGACCGCTGAAAATATATCCAAAATAATCCCGACGCAGCATAATAAAAACGTTACTTTTATAACAATTTGATAACAATTTTGTAAATATATACAAACAGCACATGCTTTTGAACTTGTTGATGTGTTTATATATAAAAATTGCACAAATATCTGATTGCGTATTGTCATTTTGATTCTTGAAATTACGATAAAAATATGCTAAAATAAATAAGTCAATCCCTGAATTGCGGCATTTCGGGGAGAAAAAAACAATCATTACGAGCCGCGTTATAAAAAATCTCCCGGAGGCTTATTTTTATGAACAACCTGAACGCAAAGCAAATGAAGTCCCTCATCGACGCCAAGCTCTCCCATCACTACGGGCTGAAGCCTGAGGACGCTGACAACGACCACATCTATAAGGCAATCGTACTCGTTGTGCGCGATATCCTCTTTGAGGCACGCAAGGAATTTGCCGACAAGTATGACAAGAATAACGGCAAGAGAGTGTACTATCTCTGTATGGAATTCCTTATGGGACGCTCCCTCCGCAACAATCTCTACAACCTCAATCTCGAAAAGGTGGTTTCACAGTGCCTTGCCGAGTACGATACCACACTTGAAAAAATATACGACCAGGAGCCGGACGCGGGTCTTGGCAACGGCGGTCTCGGCAGACTCGCCGCCTGCTTCCTCGACGGTCTGGCAAACGACGGCTACTGCGGCATGGGCTATTCCCTGCGGTACGAATTCGGCATTTTCAACCAGAAGATAATCGACGGCTGGCAGACCGAGCTTCCCGAATTCTGGCTTCCCGGCGGCGAGGTCTGGATGATCCCCCACCGCGAGGACGCTGTGGATATCCGCTTCAACGGCAAAGTAGAGGAAAGCTGGAACAACGGCTATCACCACGCCGAGCATAAGGATTACAATATCATCAAGGCTGTGCCATACGACATGATGTGCGCCGGCAAGGACGGTTCGGGCGTTTCCACCCTGCGTCTGTGGGCGGCAGAATGCCCCCACTTCGACATGAAGCTCTTCAACGAGGGCGACTATATGCGCGCAATGGAGCAGAACGCAATGGCTGAAATGCTCACGAAGGTTCTCTACCCCGGCGACAATCACATCATGGGCAAGAGCCTGCGTCTTTCACAGCAGTACTTCCTTGTGTCCGCCTCGGTACAGGATATAGTCAAGCGCCATCTCCGCAGACACGGCGGTTCCATGGAGAATTTCGCCGAATTCAACGCCATTAACATCAACGACACTCACCCCACCCTCGCCATTCCCGAATTCATGCGCCTGCTCATGGACGAGTGCGGCTTTGATTGGGACAGAGCGTGGGAAATGACGACCAAGGTCATGGCGTATACCAATCACACCGTTATGGCTGAGGCCCTTGAGGTCTGGAGCGAGGATCTCTTCAAGTCCAAGCTCCCCCGCATCTATCAGATAATCTGCGAGATCAACCGCCGCTTCTGCGCCGAAATGGATCAGCGCACCGGCTACGATTACAACAAGGTCGCACGCATGAGCATTATCCGCGACGGCTGGGTAAAGATGGCAAATCTCTGCGTCGCTTCCTGCCACCATGTCAACGGCGTTTCCGCGCTTCACAGCCAGATAATCAAGGACAGCGTATTCAAGGATTTCTACAGCGTTATGCCTGAGAAATTCACTAACGTCACAAACGGCATTGCCCACCGCCGCTGGCTCAATCAGAGCAACCCCGGTCTTGCCTCGCTTATCACCGACCTTATCGGCGACGGCTTTGTAAAGGACGCCTCAAAGCTTGAAAACCTGATGAAGTACAAGGACGACAAGTCAGTGCTCGAAAAGCTCGCGGCGATCAAGCACCGCAACAAGATCGAGATGTCCAATTATATTCTCAAGAACAACGGTATCTCAGTAGATCCGGATTCGATATTCGACGTGCAGGTAAAGCGTCTGCACGAGTACAAGAGACAGCACCTCAACGCGCTTCACATTCTCTCACAGTACCAGTGGCTTCTTGAAAATCCCGACGCGCCCTTCACGCCCAAGACCTACATCTTCGGCGCAAAGGCAGCCCCGGGCTACTTCCTCGCAAAGCAGATAATCCAATTCATCTGCGCCCTCGCCGACCTCATCAACAAAGACAAGCGCGTTGACGGCAAGCTCAAGGTGGTCTACCTCGAAAACTACCGCGTGACCGTCGCCGAGAAGCTCATTCCATCGGCAGAGATAAGCGAGCAGATTTCCCTCGCCGGCACTGAGGCGAGCGGAACCAGCAACATGAAATTCATGATGAACGGCGCGATCACCCTCGGCACTGAGGACGGCGCAAACGTCGAAATTCATCAGGCGGTGGGCGACGACAACATCATCATATTCGGTATGTCAACTCCGGAAGCCGAGAGACTCAAGAATATCTATTCCCCCCGCGACTGCTACAACAACAATCAGCAGCTCCACAAGGCGCTTGATTTTGTGAGCGCGGGCTTCGGCGGCAAGCAGTTCCACGACGTTGTGAATTCGCTGCTCAATAAGGATCAGTATATGGTGCTTGCCGACTTCAACGACTATTGCAGAGCGCAGAACGATTCTTCCGCTCTCTATCTCGACAAGTACAAATGGAATTCCATGAGTCTTGTCAATATAGCTCAGTCCGGCATATTCGCCGCCGACCGCTCCATCGAGGACTACGCCGCGAATATATGGGGACTTAAAAAATAAAAGAAAACCGAGGAGGATACGGTATGAAAAAAACGCTTTTCAATTCGCGTGATCCTTTTTTCCGCAAGCCTACCGGAGCCGTTTCAAACGGCACGCCGGTTCATTTCAAGGTGTGTCTGCCGCGCTATCTCTGCTGTACCGCCGCAACGCTCGTCATACACAACGAGCATGAGAACAGGGTTGACAGAGGCAATCTCTTCTGGTGCGGCATGGAGGGCAGCGATTTTGAATACTGGGAGGTGGATTACACCCCTGAGGTTACGTCGCTCAATTACTATTACTTCGAGCTTTCCACATCGTCCGGCACAAAGTATCTCGGACGCACGCGCTACGGTCTCGGCGAGCTTCAGTCGCAGCCCGTCGCGTGGCAGCTCACGGTTTACGAAAACACATTCAAGACCCCCGACTGGCTTTCCGGCGGCATTATGTATCAGATATTCCCCGACCGCTTCCGCAAGTCAGGCGTTGTGCATGAGAATATTCCCTACGGCAGGAAAATGCACCTGAATTGGGACGAACAGCCCGACTGGGCGCCCGACGAGCGCGGAATGATAACCAATTCCGACTACTTCGGCGGCGATCTCAAGGGCATTACGGAAAAACTTGACTATATCAGATCTCTCGGAGTAAACTGTCTTTATATAAATCCTATTTTTGAGGCTCACGAGAATCACCGCTACAATACCGCCGATTACCGCAAGGTTGACCCCCTGCTCGGCACGGAAGAGGATTACATCGAGATGTGCCGTGAAGCCGCAAAGCGCGGTATACGCATAGTCATAGACGGCGTTTTCTCCCACACGGGCGACGATTCGGTTTATTTCAACAAGGAGAAGCGCTACGACACCCTCGGCGCTTACAATTCCAAGGAATCGCCGTATTATTCGTGGTTCAAATTCTATCAGTGGCCGGACAATTATCATTCGTGGTGGGGCATAAGCACCCTGCCTGAAGTCAAGGAGGAAGAGCCGGACGTCATCGAATATCACACCGGCGAGGGCGGCACTGTCGGCTCGTGGCTTGAAAAGGGCGCGGGCGGCTGGCGTCTCGACGTCGCCGACGAGCTGCCGGACGTTTTCCTTGACAGAGTGCGCTACGCGGCAAAGAAGATCGATCCTGACGCTCTGATAATAGGCGAGGTCTGGGAGGACGCAAGCAATAAGGTCGCTTACGGCGAGCGCAGGCGTTATCTTCTCGGCAAGCAGCTCGACACCGTGATGAATTATCCGTTCAAGGACGTTATTTTAGGCTTCCTCACCGGCTGGTCGGCAGATGAGGCGATCGAGGTCGTCAACAATATAATGGAGAATTACCCGCCTCAGGTGACACGGATTCTCATGAATTCGCTCGGCACTCACGACACCGAACGCGCTATCACAATTCTGGCAGGCGAGCCTGCGCACAACCGCGGCAGGGAGTGGCAGGCGCAGGCAAAAATGTCCCCCGAACAGCGCGAAAAGGGCATTATCAAGATGAAGCTCGCAACCGTGCTGCAATACACTCTCCCCGGCGTGCCGTGCATCTATTACGGCGATGAAGCGGGAGTCGAGGGTTACAAGGATCCCTTCAACCGTTCGACATACCCGTGGGGCAGAGAGGACAAGGGACTTATCGACTGGTACAAGCGTCTCGGAGAATTCAGGAACGACGTGGACTGTCTGACCGACGGCGAATTTGAGGTTGTAAAGTGCTGCGACGCGGTTATGTCATTCGTCCGCAGGGGCAAGAGGGATTCCGTCTTTGTCGCGGTCAACCGCTCCGACTTCAACGAGCATCACATCAATCTCCCCAAGGGCTTCAACGGCGCACGCACGGTTTTCGGCAACGCGTCTGTGTATAACGGAGTCGTGACGATAAAGCCAATGAGCTGCGTTGTGCTGAGAGCGAACAATTATTCCATGTTCAAATGACTCAAGGAGCTATTCCGGCGTTTGTCCGGCAGGAAAAATAATTACCCGAAGAAACGCTCCTTAAATTACACACATAAAAAAATTCCCGTCCTGAGAACGGCG
>JAEEGL012303873.1_pt1 | contig 24640 bp, 20 predicted proteins | sample 9134231 | NCBI WGS metagenome assembly JAEEGL01 (sample SAMN16246548, study PRJNA631951) | gut metagenome | biome: gut microbiome; feature: rumen; material: fiber-attached | host: Bos | place: Iran: Karaj | collected 2018-10
AGAAGACTGTGCACTTCATCATTCCTCACGAGGAAGTGGAAGAGGACGTTGAACTCGTCAGTTACTGCTACTGGTTTGACGACGACGTGGCCAATCTGGTGGTCGGCACCCTTCCCGTCAGCGGCAAGACCGTGGCTGGCGTGATAGAAATTGACATGGCGACTGTGCCCAGCGGCCAGCACACCATCCATTGGATGATAGGTGCCAGCAACGGTGCTTGGGCGGGCTATTATGGTGAGGTGAACTCAATGTCGTTCTATAACTCCCGTGGCGATGTGGATATGGACGGTTTCGTTGATATCAACGACGTGACGGCACTCATCGCTTATGTCCTCACCGGTGATGCAACAGGTGTGAATCTGGAAGCCGCGAACTGTAATCTGCTTGACGGAGTAGACATCGACGACGTGACATCCTTGATTAACTATGTCCTGAAGGGAGATTGGTGACAAAATAATCAGCATTCAGTTGACATCCGCGCTCCTGTTGAATGGGGGCGCGGATGCTCTCATTCATTATCGCCCCTTTGGGCTCGTGAAATGTGTTGGGCAAAACGCCCTTTCGGGTTATTGTCAGCACCCGTTGTAATTAGTCGTTGAAGCATGTAGAACTTGGCTTTTTGGTGTTAAAGAGTGGGATTGACATTTAAATAATGTTAAATTATGTGAAAGAATATGTGGATTTATAGGGCTTTTTACATTACATATTGCGTGTGTGCGAGAAAAAGAGTACTTTTGCGCCAGCATTCGTGAGAGGGAGCACTTGGGCTTCCTCGTTTTTATTATAATTTGCTTTACGATTATCACAGCGGATGCCAACCAGAAACTAGGGACTAAAAACTAGAAACTATAATATGATCGACAAGACAGAACTGGAACGAGTAATCAACGAGGCCCTGGAGGGCACGGGGATGTTTTTGGTCACCCTCAAGGTGAGCAAGGACAACATCATCGACGTGGCCCTGGACAGCGACGAGGACATCACCATTGACGACTGCGTTGCCGTCAACGATGCCGTGCTTGCCGCGTTTGACCGCGACACCGGCGAGGACTACGAGTTGACCGTGGGCTCCTATGGCCTGACCTCACCGCTGCTGCTGCCGCGACAGTACCGCAACAGCGTGGGCAATGATGTGGAGGTGCTCACTGCCGACGGACGCAAACTCAAGGGAGTCCTCGAGGATGCCGACGACGAGGGATTCACGCTGGTTACTACCGTCAAGAAGAAACTCGAAGGCAAAAAACGCCCCGAGATGGTCGAGGAGCGTGAACGGTTCAATTATAACGACATCAAACAAACAAAAAATATCATCACGATCTAGCCTTCAGGCGTCCAGCGATTAGTTGATGGCGGCCGTTCTCGGCGGCTGACGGCTAATGGTTGACGACTAAGGTAAAAGACAAAAGAGCATTATGGCTAAAAGAGAAGAAGCGGTTAACATGACCGCACAGTTTGCCGAGTTCAAGGAACTCAAGGATATCGACAAGACCACACTGATCAGTGTGCTCGAGGAGTCGTTCCGCAGTGTGCTGTCCAAAGTGTTTGGCAGCGACGATAACTTTGACGTGATTGTCAACCCTGACAAGGGCGACTGTGAGATTTACCAGAATCTTATGGTTGTCAATGACGGCGAGGTGGAGAATCCCAACAAGGAAATCTCATTGACCGAAGCCCGTGCCGATGACGACCCCGACTGTGAGGTGGGCGAGGAGCACACCCGCAAGATTGACTTTGCCAAGTTCGGCCGCCGTGCGATTCTGAACCTGCGCCAGACCTTGGCCAGCAAGATTCTGGACCTCCAGAAGGATGCCATCTATAACAAGTTCAAGGGGCGCGAGGGCGAACTTGTCGCCGGCGAGGTCTACCAGGTGTGGAAGCGTGAAGTCCTCCTGCTCGACGAGGACAAGAACGAGTTGCTCCTGCCCAAGGAGGAACAGATTCCTACCGACATCTACCGCAAGGGCGATGTCGTGCGCGCCGTCATCAAGGAGGTCGACAACGAGAACAACAACCCCAAGATCAGGGTATCGCGCACGAGTGAGCATTTCCTGCGCCGCCTGTTCGAGCAGGAGGTGCCCGAGATTCATGACGGCCTGATTGTCATCCGTGCCGTCGCCCGTATCCCCGGTGAGCGCGCCAAGATTGCCGTCGAGAGTTATGACGACCGCATCGACCCCGTTGGTGCCTGTGTGGGCGTTAAGGGTGCCCGCATCCACGGCATCGTGCGTGAGTTGAGGAACGAGAACATCGACGTGATCAACTACACCAACAACCCGCAACTGCTCATCCAGCGCGCCTTGAGCCCCGCCAAGATTTCGTCGATCCGCCTGGACGACGAGACCAAGCACGCCGAGGTATTCCTGCGTCCCGACGAGGTGTCGCTGGCCATCGGTAAGGGCGGCCTGAACATCAAGTTGGCAAGCATCCTCACCGGCTACAGCATCGACGTCTATCGCGACGTTGAGTCCGAGGGCGAGGAAGACATCTACCTGGACGAGTTCAAGGACGAGATCGACGAGTGGGTAATCGAGACCCTCAAGAATGTGGGACTCGCCACCGCCAAGTCGGTGCTGCGCACACCGCGTGAGGACCTGATCAACCGTCCCGACCTCGACCTCGAGGAAAGCACGGTCGACCACCTGCTGGCTGTGCTCAGCGCCGAGTTTGACGACTAATCGCACTCGTGCCGACCAACTGTATTAAAGAAGAAACCGATTATTCACTTCTCACAACAAAAAAAACATATTAATGCCGACAGCATGTTGCTGAAAGCGAACTGATAAAAAACATTTTATGGCGATAAAGATAAGTAAAGTCATCGCAGATTTGAACGTGGGCAGGCAAACCATCGAGGAGTTCCTCCACAAGAAGGGTATCGAAATTGATGCCAGCATCAATGCGCGCATCCAGGACGATGTCTATGAAATGCTTGTCAAGGAATTCAAGCCCGATATGGACCTCAAGTCCAAGTCGGACAAGATGGCCAACGAGCGACAGAAGGAGAAGGCCAAACAGAGCGCGGCAGCCAAGGAGAGCCACGAAATCAAAACCGTGGTGCCGGGTCAGAAGCCCAAGGTCGTGGGCAAGATAGACCTGGAGGCGGCAGGCAAACCCAAGCCTGCTCCCAAGCCCGAGCCCGCTCCCGAGGAGAAGGCTGAGAAGCCGGTGGCCAAGCCCGAGGAGCAGCCCGCTGAACAAAAGAAGGAGGAACCCGTTGCCGAACAGGCTCCGGAGCCTGCCGTTGTACCCCAGGAAGAAGCCCCCGTTGCTCCCGCCGAGCCCGAACAGGCAGCACCTGTCGAGCAGGCCGAACCCGAGGCTGTTGAGCCCGAGGCCGACAATGCCGACGTGTTTGAGCCGGTAGCCAAGACCGTTGCCGGACCTCAACTCAAGGTGGTGGGCAAGGTCGACCTGACCTCGCTCAACCAGCAGACCCGTCCGCGCAAGAAGAGCAAGGAAGAAAAGCGCGCTGACCGCATCGCCAAGGCTCAGGCCGAGGGCGGCAAGCGCAAGCGTAAACGCATCGGCAAGGAGAAAGTCGACATCGAGAGTGCCGGCAGCCAGCCTGCATCGCAGCAGCCCGGCAAGAACCGTGGCGGCAACAAGGAGGCCGAGGGCAGCAAGCGCAGCAAGGACAAGAACAAGAACCGCAAGCCGTTCAGGCCCGAGGTGAGCGAGGAGGACGTACAGCGCCAGATGAAGGAAACGCTGGCACGCCTCACCGCCAAGACCAACAAGAAAGCCGCTGCACGCCGCCGTGAGAAGCGTGAAGAGCATCGTGAGGAGGCCCGCGAGGAAGCCGCACTGGCAGCAGCACAGAGCAAGATTCTGAAACTCACCGAGTTCGTGACGGCCAACGACCTGGCCAGCATGATGAACGTGCCCATCAACAAGGTTATCGCCACTTGTATGAATTTGGGCGTGATGGTGAGCATCAACCAGCGTCTTGACGCCGAGACCATCAACATTGTAGCCGATGAATTCGGCTTCAAGACCGAGTACACCAGTGCCGAGGTTGCCGAGGCCATCAGCGACGAGGAGGATGATCCCGCCGATCTCGTTCAGCGTCCGCCGGTTGTGACCGTCATGGGTCACGTTGACCACGGTAAGACCTCTCTGCTGGACTACATCCGCAACTCTAATGTGATTGCTGGTGAGGCGGGTGGTATCACCCAGCACATCGGTGCCTACAACGTGAAGTTGCCCAATGGTCGCCGCATTACCTTCCTGGATACCCCTGGTCACGAGGCATTTACCGCTATGCGTGCCCGTGGTGCCAAGGTGACCGACATCGTTATTGTGATTGTTGCTGCCGATGACAGCGTGATGCCGCAGACCGTCGAGGCTCTGAATCATGCCTCGGCTGCAGGCGTGCCCATCATCTTTGCCATCAACAAGATCGATAAGCCCGGTGCCAATCCTGAGAAGATCAAGGAAGAGCTGGCCCAGATGAACTACCTCGTTGAGGACTGGGGTGGCAAGTACCAGAGTCAGGATATTTCGGCCAAGAAGGGTATCGGCGTGAGTGAACTCATGGAGAAGGTGTTACTGGAGGCCGACCTGCTTGATCTCAAGGCTAATCCCAACCGCAAGGCGACGGGTTCGGTTATCGAGTCCTCGCTGGATAAGGGCCGTGGTTATGTGGCCACCGTGCTGGTGGACAACGGAACGCTCCACGTGGGCGATATCGTCCTCGCTGGTACCCACTTCGGTAAGGTGAAGGCCATGTTCAACGAGCGTAATGTCCGCATCACCGAGAGCGGCCCCTCGACTCCTGTGCTGATCTTGGGTCTGGATGGCGCTCCCACCGCCGGTGACAAGTTCAATGTGATGGACACCGACCAGGAGGCTCGCCAGATTGCCAACAAGCGTGAGCAGTTGCAGCGTGAGCAGAGCCGTCGCACTCAGACTCGTGTCACTCTTGAGGACATCGGCCGCCGTCGTGCTTTGGGCGACTTCCATGAGCTTAACATTATCGTCAAGGGTGATGTGGACGGTTCTATCGAGGCTTTGAGCGATTCGCTCATCAAACTGTCCACCCCCGAGGTTCAGGTCAATGTGATCCACAAGGCTGTGGGTGCCATCACCGAGAGCGATGTGACCCTGGCTGCCGCCAGCGATGCCTACATTATCGGTTTCCAGGTGCGCCCGTCGGCTTCGGCCAAGCGTGCCGCCGAGCAGGAGGGTGTTGACATCCGTCTGTACTCCATCATCTATGACGCCATCGAGGAGGTCAAGAGCGCTATGGAGGGTATGTTGTCACCCGATATCAAGGAAGAGGTGATCGGTAGTGCCGAGGTGCGTCAGGTTTACCACATCAGCAAGGTCGGCACGATTGCCGGTGCTATGGTTGTTGAGGGTAAAATCAAGCGCCAGAGCAAGGTGCGCGTGATCCGCGACGGTATCGTTATCCATACGGGCGAACTGGCTTCGCTCAAGCGATTCAAGGATGATGTCAAGGAGGTGAGCAGCGGCTACGACTGCGGCTTCAGCGTCAAGTCCTACAACGACCTGCAGGAGAACGACATCATCGAGGCCTTCGAGGAAATCGAAGTTCACAAGACCCTGTAACATGAAATACTACCTGAATATAGGTACTAATATGGGCGACCGGCGCGATAACCTTTATCGCGCCGTCGTTGCATTATCGGCGGGAAATGGCGGTTGTGCCGTGTCGTCGATTGTAGAGAGCGAGCCGTGGGGATTTGAGAGTGAGCACCGTTTCCTGAATGTGGGCGTCAGCCTGTGCAGCACGATGTCCCCCCAGCAGATGCTCGATCACATCCATGATATCGAGCGCCGCTTGGGCAGTTTGTCCCATCGTGACGGCGAGGGCCGTTACATCGACCGCCTGGTGGACATCGACATCATGGCGATTGATGACCTTGTTATCGATACCCCCACGCTGCAAGTGCCTCATCCTCACCTGCCTGACCGAGATTTTTTCCTGTTGCCCATGCAGGAACTCAATGGCAGTTGGCGCCATCCTGTCACGGGTCTCACAGCTGCTCAGATGCTTGAGCGTTTGCGTCAGGCATGACAATGTGAGTCTTTTACTTATCTGATAGATACTTTTTTGTCCTTTTTGACGTTCATGTATTACGTAAATACATGAAGGGGCTGCTGTTTTTTTGTTAAAATGGCCGCAAGTTTCATGATTTTGGTTTATATTTGCATGTTTAATGCGTGACTTGAAGCAATAGTGATATGATGAGAAAATTCATATTTGTAATATCCGCACTGCTGATGATTCAGGCCCAAGCCCTGGAGGTGACCAGTACTGCTGGCGGTCTCAAGGACAAGGTGACTGATGTGTCCATTACCGACCTGACAGTGAATGGCACGATGGATGCTAGGGATTTTTATTTCATCGCCGAGCATCTCACCCAGTTGCTCACGATTGACCTGACGGAGGTACAGGTGGAGGCATGTCACACCGATGAGCCATATTTCTGGAATCAGGATTTTGCCGCGGGTGTCCTCCCAACGGGAGCGCTGGCAGGCATGCAGTTGACGAGTGTGAAACTGCCTTCTGGGCTGACGGTCATTGGCACGGCGGCATTGAGCGGTTGCACGCGATTGGAGACCATCAACTTGCCTGCGACACTGGTGTCGGTGGGTGATTACGCTTTTGCAGGCTGCAGTGCCTTGCAGACGATAACTTTGCCAGCAAGTGTGACAACGGTGGGTTATGGCGCATTCATGCGTTGCACGTCACTCACCAGTCTGACCGTCGAGCGGTCGAGCCGTTTGTGTCAGATAGATGCTACCGCACTCATGGATTGCCCTGCATTGACTACAGTCAGTCTGGGAACAGCGCTGGAGTCGGTAGGTGACCGCGCGCTGGCAGGAACTGGCATCACAAACCTGAATTTGAGTAATAACAGGAATCTGGCAACGATGGGTGACTGGGCTGTGGTGATGACGCCTGTTCAGGAGGCACAACTACCGTCGAGTCTGACGAACCTGGGAAAAGGCGCGTTTTTCTATGATACCGATCTCAAGCGCATTCAGTTGGGTGGACAACTTGACCACATCAGTGACTATCAGTTTGCCGGCACAGGCTTGAATGAGCCTGTTGACCTGACGGGAGTGGTCACGATGGGCAATTATGCCTTGTACAACGTGTCGCAGTTGTCGGTTGTGGAATTGCCCGCGACAGTGACCTGGATTGGCGCCTATGCAATGGCAGGCATGACGGGCATGACCGAGATGATCAGCAATGCCGAGGAGGTTCCCCAGCTGGATGAGAATGTATGGGCTGGCGTGGACCAGGCCAATATCCCCTTGACGGTGCCCACGGCTTCGATCTCGAGCTACAAGGAAGCTGAGCAGTGGAAAGAATTCATGTTTGCCAGTTCTTGGCTCAAGGGCGACGTGAATGCTGACGGTGAGGTGAATATCGCCGATATCAATGCCTTGCTCGACATTATCCTGGGCAAGCAAGTCGATCATGACATGTGGCTGCGTGCCGATGTGAATGAGGACGGCGAGGTGAATATTGCCGATATCAATGCCTTGCTCGATATCATCCTGGGTTCCAGCAAGTCCATGACGTCTCAGGTGAATACAGGCGACCTGCTGCGTCTCAACGACCTGTCGATACAGCCGGGCGAGGAGCGCGTGTTGACCTTTGAACTCGACCATGCCGGCAACTACAGCGCATTGCAGTGTGACATCACCTTGCCGCAGGGAATGAGCCTTGTCGGCGTCAAGGCTGGCCAGGGCTATGAGGGCGAGGTGCGTGAGGTAGAGGAATCCACCACCCGTGCGATGACCTACTCGATGAACAAGCGCTCGTTTGATTCCGACGACGTTGCCGTGCTGACGGTCACTGTGCGTGCCGACGCATCGCTGGCTATTGAGAGTGACATCGTCCTGAGCAATGTCGTGCTGGCCGACAACGACAACGTGGCTTGGCACGCTGCCAACTATGCTGCTCGCGTGAGCAACAGCACTGGTGTGGCCGACCTGACTGCCGTGACCGACCGCTTGTGGGTTGAGGGCCGCACCCTGTGCGTCGAGAGCCACACAGCCGGTATTGCCCAGGTGGTGGCTGTCAATGGTACATCTCGCGAGATGCGAACCATGGCCGGTGTGAACCGTTATGAGTTGGAGCCTGGCTACTATGTGGTGGTTATGCAAGGCAAGAGCCATAAAATCGCAATCAAGTAATCTTACAATCGTTGGCCATAAGTTATGGGAAAGAATAAACTCAAGAAATTTGCCGACATGGAGCGCATGGAATGTGTGTTCCAGTTCCCCTTTGCTGTCGTGACGCAAGAGGGTGGCTGCCCCATGCGCGGCAAGTGGAATGAGCAGTATTTCAAGAATAACAATCCCATCGTGCTGGAGCTGGGCTGCGGCAAGGGGGAATATGCCGTGGGACTGGCACAGCGCTTCCCCGGCAAGAACTACATCGGGGTGGATATCAAGGGCGCGCGCATGTGGACCGGTGCAAAGCAGGCCACCGAGTTGGGTTTGCCCAATGTGGCCTTCCTGAGGACCAGTATCGAGTTGATCGACCGCATGTTTGCTCCCAATGAGGTGTCCGAGATTTGGATCACTTTCCCTGACCCGCAGATGAAGAAGGTGAACAAGCGCCTCACCTCGACACGTTTTCTGGGCAATTACCGCAACATCCTGCGTGACGGTGGCATTGTCCACTTGAAGACTGACAGCCCGTTCCTGTACACTTATACCCACGCCCTGGTGGAAGAAAACCACCTGCCCGTGGAAGCCGATACCGACGACTTGTATGCCAGCGGCCTAGCCAATGACATCCTGGACATCAAGACGCATTACGAGATGCAGTGGCTGCAACGCGGATTGACCATCAAGTATATCCGCTTCGCCCTGCCTCACGACGTGGAGCTTGTTGAGCCCGACATCGATATCGAGCCCGACACCTACCGCAGCTACAACCGCGGCTACATCCAGATGCCGCAACTCATGCAGGAGCAGCAGCGTTAATAATCTATGCCGTGGCTCCCGAATCTTTAAACTCGATACTTTAAACTTTAAACTTTAAACTAAAAACTAAAATATGACTATCTATCCAAATCTGGTACTTGACGCCCTGCGCACGGTCCGTTATCCCGGCACGGGAAAAGACATCGTGGACATGGGCATGGTGAATGATGACATACGTATTGACGACAATCGCGTGAGCTTCTCGCTGACCTTTGAAAAACCCACCGACCCGTTCATCAAGAGCGTGGTCAAGGCCGCCGAGGCCGCCATCCTTGCCCATGTGGGTGGGGACGTGGACATCAAGGGCAACATCGGCGTGAAGACCCGTCAGGACAACCCTGTCCGCAAAATAGAGAACCCGCTGCCTGGCGTGAAGAACATCATCGCCGTGAGCTCTGGCAAGGGCGGCGTGGGCAAATCGACCGTTGCCTGCAACCTTGCTGTGGCACTCGCCTTGCAGGGATTTCGTGTAGGCATCCTTGATGCCGATATCTTTGGCCCCTCGATGCCCAAGATGTTTGGTGCCGAGGACGAGCAGCTTTATATGCATGAGGTCGATGGCAAGAACCTGATTATCCCTCTGGAGAAATATGGCGTGAAGATGCTGTCTATCGGTTTCCTTGTGGACAAGGAGAAGGCCGTGCTGTGGCGCGGCGCCATGGCCAGCAACGCCCTGCGCCAGCTCATCACCGAGGCCGACTGGGGCGAGCTGGACTATTTCATCATTGATATGCCGCCGGGCACCAGCGACATTCACTTGACCCTGGTGCAGACCCTGGCCATCACGGGTGCCATCGTTGTGACTACGCCGCAGCAGGTGGCGCTGGCCGACGCACGCAAGGGCATCAGCATGTTCATGGGCGAGCACGTGGGTGTGCCCGTGCTGGGTATTGTTGAGAATATGTCGTGGTTCACGCCTGCCGCTCATCCCGATGAGCAGTACTTCATCTTCGGGCACGATGGCGGCAAGCGCCTGGCCGAGCAGCTGGATGTGGAACTCCTGGGACAGATTCCCCTCGTGGCAGGCATCTGCAAGGGAAGTGACGACGGTCAGCCCGTCGTGAGGATGAATGATGTGAGCGGTATCGCTTTCAAGAAGCTCGCCACCCGCGTTATCGAGGCGGTGGACAAGCGCAACGAGACCTTGCCGCCCACCGAGGTTGTGCAAACCCATTAAAAATGAGAATAATTAGCTAATTGTATAACTAGAAAATCTACAGATTATGAAAAAGATTATCGCAATGTTGGCTGTAGCAGCGATGCTGCTCACCAGTTGTGGCTCGGTTCCCATTACTGGCCGCAAACAGTTGAATCTCGTCAGTGACCAGGAGGTGCTGGCTGCCAGTCTGCAGCAGTATGCTAGCTTCATGCAGACGGCCACCATCTCGACCCAGAAGGCTAAGAGTGCCCAGGTGACCCGCGTGGGACAGCGCATCGCTGCCGCTACCGAGGCTTATCTCAGGTATGCTGGTTTGGAGAGCGAGTTGCAGAACTTCGCTTGGGAGTTTAACCTGGTGAAGAGTGATGAAGTGAACGCTTGGTGTATGCCTGGCGGCAAGATTGTCGTTTATGAGGGCATCATGAACCTTGTGAGCAGTGACGACGAGTTGGCTGTGGTCATCGGTCATGAGGTGGCCCATGCAGTAGCCAAGCACAGTAACGAACGCATGAGCCAGCAAGTACTTGCCGAGTATGGCGCCAATGCTATCGGTATTCTCACCAGCGGCAAGAGTGCTGCCACCCAGCAGATTGCGCAACAGGTTTATGGTCTGGGTGCGCAGTATGGCGTGATGCAGCCCTTCTCGCGCAAGCATGAGAGCGAGGCCGACAAGATGGGTCTGGTGCTGATGACCATTGCTGGTTACAACCCCGATACCGCTATTACCTTCTGGCAGAAGATGGCTGCCTCAACGACGCAGGAGCCGCCCGAGTTCATGAGCTCGCACCCGAGCCATGCAACCCGCATCTCTGACATCCAGAAGTGGCTCCCCGAGGTGAAGAAACAGTACGGTGGCAAGTAATTAGAGACCAAGACATTGACAATGTGGGCTCTTGATGTTAAGAGAGCCCACATTTGTCCCTTTGCGAGTGAATCAATGAGACATCTTTTTTCCATTTTGGCTTTTATGCTCGCCTTGTCGTCATTTGACGGGGCGGCTCGGACGATTGCCGATCTGTTTGCCATTGAGCCGGGGAACATTTTCCCGCTGTTGACGCGCACCCACAGGCTCGACATGGTGGACTATTACAACAGTGGCCAGGTCGTCGAGATTGAGAACAACCTGATGGGCGGCAGCTCGCTGGTGGAACTCGACAGTGCCTACCTCAAGGTGATGACGAGCGTGGGCCGCGTGGTGGAGATGCGCATGAGGACGGTGGGCAAGGATACCGTGATCACGGTCATCGAGACGGTGATGACACCTGTCCCCGACAGCCGCCTCACCCAGTGGAATGTCCATTGGCAGCGATACACCAGCGACCGTCTGTTTCCGATGCCGGGAATTGACGATTTCATCGTGAAAAAGATGTCCCCCGACCTGCGGGCCGACCTGCAGGCGGCAATGATTTTCCCGCTTATCCAACTTACTTTCAAGGGGGAGAAGCATGACACCATCGAGGCAACGCATGGCCTGGAGCAGTTCCTCGCTCCAGTGGAGTATAAACGCTTTGCCGAGTACTTCAAGCCGTCGATCTCTTACCGTTTCGATGGTCTGAAGATCAAGCCTGTCAAAAAGTAAACCATGCCGCAACAACCGTCTCTTTTCTCTGCAAAGCCCGAGGGTCTCTCGTTGAGCGAGTTCAATGCGCGCATCGAGGACCATCTGAATGGCCAGAGTGACATCCAGAACCAGTGGGTCGTTGCCGAGTGCAGCGACCTGCGTCTCAATCGCAGTGGGCACTGCTACACCGAGCTCATCGAGAAAGATGATAAGGGCACGACCATCGCCAAAATCGGCGCTGCCATTTGGGCGGGAACCTACAGGCAACTGTATCATAAATTCCTACAATCAACAGGTCAAGTGCTCGCCACAGGCATGAAGGTGCTGGTCAATGTGACGGCATCTTTCCATCGCCTGTATGGCGTCAAGGTGGTCATTAACGACATCGACCCCAGCTACACGATGGGCGACATGGAGCGTCAACGGCAGGAAATCCTCAAGCGCCTCAAGGCCGACGGTGTCATTGATCTGAACAAGCAGTTGTCCTGGCCCGAGGTGCCACAGCGCATCGCTATCGTCTCGGCGGCTGGCGCGGCTGGCTATGGCGACTTCATGAACCAGCTCCAGGGAAACCCTTACGGCTTGCAGTTCTACACCTGCCTGTTCCATGCTGTCATGCAGGGTGCCCAAACGGCTCCCACCGTGATGGCTGCCCTCGACCGTATCAACCAGCACATCGACCTTTTTGACTGCGTGGTCATCATCCGTGGCGGTGGAGCGACATCCGAACTCAACTCGTTCGACAACTACGAACTGGCTTCCCATGTGGCTCAGTTTCCGCTGCCAGTCATTGTGGGTATTGGACATGATCGAGATGAAACGGTGCTTGACTATGTGGCTGCCATTCGGGTCAAGACGCCCACTGCCGCCGCCGAGTGGCTCATCCAACAGGGTACTAATGCCCTGGCCCGTCTTGACGAGTTGCAGGATGCAGTCGTGACCTCCGTGCGCGAGACCGTGAGCCAGGCAAGGGAACATCTGGCCTATTTCACCAGCATGATACCTGCCGCCGCACGTCACATCATCGACACCAACCGCATACGCCTCGACAACTATGCCACCAATATCCCCTTTGCCGCAACAGGCCTTATCGCCACACAGCGCACGCGTCTGGAGCGGGCAGGGGAGAGGATAGAGGAAAGCGTGATTCGCACCCTGCAACGCGAGCAGCAGCGCCTGCAGGCCTTGACCGACAAGGCCGCCCTGCTGTCTCCCGAGGGTACCCTGCGCCGCGGCTATGCCCTGGTAAGGGCTGATGACAAATGTGTCACCGCAGCCAGCCAACTGCAGCCCGGTGACAATATCACCATCCAGTTCGCGTCAGGCAGCGCAGATGCCACCGTAAATGAAGTCGCGAATTTATAAGAGCGTGGATGCAATTCGCGTAATTCGGAGAAATAAAAAAGAATGCGGATGCAAAAAATTAGTTTAATTCGTGAAATTTGTAGTTTAAAAGAAAATGGAATCAAACAACGAAATGACATACACCCAGGCAGTGACCGAACTCGAAGAACTCGTCAAGAAGATGCAGGACCCGCAGTGCAGCATCGACAACCTGACCGGTTACACCAAGCGCAGCAAGGAACTCCTCGACATCTGCCGCAAAAAACTCACCGAGGCCGACGAACAACTCAAGCAAGTCCTCGCCACCATCCAACAGCAATAATAGTTCATCAGACAACTCAAACAACAAAAAAACAACCTTGACAACAGTTTTATAATTATTCTCTTCTGTTGATGTGTCTGTTTGTTGAAATGTCTGAAAAACAAGAAGTTATATGTGGCGTTTGAGTGGTTTATAGTGAAAAACTAGGGACTAGAAACTAGAAACTAAAAACTTTTTACTATCTTTGCACCCGCAATCCGCAAGATAGCCCGCGCCTGTGGCGAAATTGGTAGACGCGCCAGACTTAGGATCTGGTAACTCCGGTTGTGTAGGTTCGAGTCCTATCAGGCGCACTATAATCCGCTGATAATCAGCGAGTTATATTATTCTTATACCCTCTCACGCTCCCCCTTGTAGCATTATTCATGATTAATTGTAACTCTGTAAAGACACAAAACTTTGGTACCATGAATCAAATACTTATTCAGCCAACTAAGATTTCTATGTAAATTATTACTCACTTGACCGATAACTTGAGATAACATTTTATTATCTTTGCATCAGTAAAGAAAAAGGTTTGTCATGGTGGAAATCGTCCATCTAGGATAGAATGAGTTGAAATAAAGATAATCAACGCCTATGCTTTAGTTCCATCAAGGCGGCATTTGAGAGTTATTGCACAAAAAAGACTATAACATGAAACAGTTTAAAGAATACTCAGCCACCCATTCCATGTCCACGTCATGGTTTGCCATTGATGAAGATGGAAATGTAGCAATATTGAATTTCGATGAGAATGGTCCAGTTCCATGTCCTCCTTATCCATTAGAGCAATCACCCGAGTCATTGATTGAATATGGAGGAGATGAACGCTATGGATTTAAAACTCTAAATTATACCGAGGAGCAAGCATTAGCAATGTTTCGTGAATTTCCAGAAGGATTTGATGAGTTGTTCAATTCAGAAGAACAATATTTCTTCGACTTTGTTCAAATCGATGTGAATAGGACAGACGAGTTCCTTTCAATTATTGCCCCAATAATCAATAACAGAGATTGTGATTTGGTATGTTTTAACAGTAACGTAGGCATTTACAACTTAGATGGTGTCAAAGAAAACAAGATGGTTTTTGAGAATTTGAAATCATCGGGAATAATAGTTAAAGTGCTTAAATTGAATGTTGATTATGACTTCATTGATGATGAAGAAGAGTCAGAAAAGTTGACACCGATTCCATTTTTCGTATATAATCAAGATTATAGCGACCCGAATGGCGACTTAGAAAAGGTATACACGCCTACAATGCCTTCTTTCAAAGAGGAACAACTTTCTGATATCATGCGGAAAACTGCTCTGAGATTTAAGGGTAAGTTTTCTGGGATACAACATATTCAACCATCGTCGGCTCTTCCGTTCAAAAGCTATAAGCATTTGGAACGCCGTATAGTAAACGGACAGGTTTATTATCGTATGCGATTAACAGGGAACTCTGATGAAGAAGCATATGTTTATGATAGTATGCTGTCTTGTGAGAGAATTGATATTGATATATGCAGACAGTGTCCGATATATTTGCCCCAATCATATAGATTTGTATGCTTTTTGCACGGTGAGGAGTTAACAAACCATCCTACAATAGGTTTGGTGATCGACGGAGAAAGGCATCGCGAATATGAAATCATGTTAGAGGGTCCAGATTGGGTCTATAGATCATTTCTTACTTCTGCCATTCATTGCCATGATGCTTTTGATGAGAGTGCTTATAATGAGACTTTTAAATTATGTCAAAAGGTAGGTGATAAGACTGTATTTTCACATTGTAGAGTATATTTTGAAAGAGTATTGAACATATTCAGACCATATGTGCTCGTTTTAAGCGATGTTTCTTGTCGTTTGCTGATGAGCGCATATGAACATTCTGATAGTCACATATTAATTGCTGGAGAAAGATATCCTTATTTTGCTCTTAATGAGGTTAATGAGCACAAGGAAGAGATCCTGAATTACGCCAGTCAACCATATCGCGGTAAAGTGATACCTAAGACTTTGTCTGTAGACGAGGCTGAAAGAATTGGAGTTAAGGTTGAAAGATGATTAACATAGAGCAAATATCAATAGACTTGTCAAACTACTGTAGCAAGGTCTGCCCTTTCTGCTACAATTCAAGTAATCAGGATGGTGCCACATCGTGGAAACCATCAGAAGTTATTGGGTTTGCCAGGTCTTGTATCGAGGGTGGAGTGAAAGCTGTATCCTTAGGTGGCGGCGAGCCGCTGGAATATGAGGGAGTTTTTGATATTATCGAAGCGTTATATCCCTTGACATACCTGACCTTGACGACAAATGGTTTACCATTGGAAACGCCCTCAATAATCGATTCTTTGAAAAGCCACAAGCCTGACAAAATCCATATCAGCATTCATAATTCAGATAATGAAAAAGAGGTTGCCAGGGTTTTAACGCAAATCACTTTGCTTGAAGATTTGGGAATCAAACCAGGCGTTAACCTCTTGATCAACGCATACAAGGGTGAGCAGTGTAAATCGGTGTATGGCTCATTGCGGAAACTGCTTGAAAAGGATCAAATCATATTGATACCTCAACGGTTTTGCGATACGCCGACGCCGCAACAGTTAGCCAGAGTAACGGACGGTGAGCCATTCCAGAGCCCATCATGTTTGTTGAGCTGTGAACGGCCCAAACTATTTGCATCTATTTCCTGGAACAAAAAAGTGAACTGGTGCAGTTATGCTGGAGGAAAGCAACCTTTGGAATCGTTAGATTATCAAGGATTAGTTTCTGCCTTGCAGAAAGTCAAATTCACCTCTTGTCAAGGTTAATCTCTATTTTGGGGGTGCGTACGCTCCCCCTTTTTGCGTCGTTCAACGCCTTTCTGCGCCTTTAAACGCCTCATCGGCTTGCTGGAAAACGCTGTCCATCAGGCGTCGGAAGGTTTTTAAAGGTTTTGGAAGGCGCGAACTTGACTCCTATCAGGCGCACAGGAAACCAAAAACCCGCTGAATCCCAGCGGGTTTTATGCGTTAATATAGGCCCTGAAATAAAACTGAACCCAATGTGGTTAGTTTATCACATTTACTTTGCCGATAATACAGTCTATTATGGTTGGCTGTAACGTTCGCCGACAAAACCGTCGCTGGTTTCACCACTGATCAAATCGAAATGCTTGAATACGGGTGGCTTGGTATTTAAGTCGTAATAATCCAATTCAGCGATAGGAAGGGAGAAGTAGGCAAGTTTATCATAGCTTGTGTACAGCCGTGGCAGCACTGGGTTATTCTCATAAATCCACTTTTTGGTGGATTCATCAACATCAAAGCTGACAACACCAGAGCATCGAACCGATATCCTACCGGCAAAAGCAAGAATCTCCACGTTTGGGTTATCACGCAACTGCCTATAGACTTCCTTTTGCGGTGATGTGGCAAAGTAAAGAATGTGGCCTTCCTGCTTCATGATCTGGAAAACACGTGTCTTGGGAACATTGCCGTCACTGGTGGCGAACACAATTTCTTTATGCGCCCACAGGAAATCAAACGCGGTCTGTAACATAGTCTTATGAATAGTAATTAATTGTGATTGATCCTCTTGTCTGCTCAACGGCACGGGAAGTTGAACTTGCCGTTCTCGTGTTTCCAATCGTTGACATCGGCGATGGTCTCCATCACGTCCCAATGTTCGGCAATCTTTCCGTTCTCAACCCTGAACAGGTCATAATAAGAGGTAGGCTGCCCTGCAAACACACCCTCGCTCACAGCCAGCACGAAATTGCCGCAGCCAAAAACAGTGTGGATTTTGAAATACTCCATTTTAATGCCCTGTTCTGCCATGGCAGCGAGGGCCGCGCCGAGTCCGTCGAGACCGTCTGCGATAGCGGTATTGTGCTGGATATATTCGTTGCCGTTGAAGTATTCAGTTAGTTTGCCGGGGTTCTTGCCCATGAGCACGGCCTCCACGAAGCCGCGCACAATAGCCTTGTTCTCAGCGGTCTTGTCAAGGTCAGTGAACTCGGCCGTTCCGTCAAATGGGGTGTGGCCGCTGGGGTTCTTTTCGCCGTCATAGGGCATAAGGTTGTCCCAATGCTCCACGATCTTTCCGTCCTCAAAACGGAAGATGTCGAAGCCGGCTTTCGGACCATAGAAGTTATAGTCGGTGTGAAGCACCACGTAGTCACCGTCCTCAAAGGCTCGTACTGTGTTCACACGTGCCTTTTCAGGATAGTCGGCAAGCCCTGCGAGAGCAGCTCCGAACCCTGCCAAGCCGTCGCCCACGGTGAGGTTGTGCTGGGTGTAATGCTCTGCGTTCACATAAGCGATGGGCTCGCTTGCGCCAGTCTCGATTGCTTTGAGCAGTTCAACTGCCATCTCTTTCTTGTTGATCTCTTTCATTGTCTTTTCTGTTTTAAATGTGAGTAATCTTGTTTGACGATGCAAAATTATAACCGATATTATTGTCTGTCAAGATGTTACAAAATTGTGGCATACTTACTTTTTGGTTAGATTTGCTGAGAACCAGCGATAAAAAAATTCACCGTTAAACATTATTTAACTATCTGACATTTTGTAACATACTTACAAATAGTTACTTTTGCACAAAAAGTAAGACAATGAAAGAGACCCGAATTGAATATCTGACCTGCCCCATCCGCCAGGTGGTGGCTAAGTTCTGCGACAAGTGGTCGCTGCTGGTGCTGTACACGCTTCACGCAAGCGAAACTGGGGTGATGCGTTTCACCGAACTGCACAAGCACATGGACGACTGTTCGCAGAAGATGCTTTCGTCCACGTTGAAGAATCTGGAAAAGCATAACCTCATATCCAGAAAGGTATACCCTGTTGTACCGCCAAAGGTGGAGTACTCGCTCACAGACAACGGCAAGTCACTCATGCCCTACATCGTTGGTCTTATCGTGTGGGCAAAGGAGCATTTCGAAGACGTAGCAGTGCTTTAGCCCCAAAGAAAAATGGGAGGTTCTTTTTTCTTATGCAAAGAGGTGAATTTTGGGGGAGCGTACGCTCCCCCTTTTTGCGCCGTTGGGCGCATTTAGACGCATCTTAACGCCTTATTGGCGTTTTGCAAATGCCTCTCAATCAGGCGTTGGGAGGTATTTAAATGTTTTGGAGGGTGCAACCTTCAGTCCTATCAGGCGCACAGGAAAGCAAAACCTGCTGATTTTCAGCGGGTTTTGTGTGTTTTTTAGGGCCCTTAAATGGAACTAAACACATAATTGTTGTTACTTTTTTACATCAAAAGGGCCATTCCTCTTTAATAGTACGCGTGACAAAAATATGTTCTTTACCGTCTTTTCTATGATAACCAACATCATTGGGGTCAATATAGATTATGTACCAGCAAGAGACAGGATGGCCAAAGATCGTTGCAGGCTCAAACTTAATAGGTATTTCACGGCATATCTGTTTTTCCAATTTATCTTTTTCGCTATTATCGACATAATCACCATAAAGTTCACACCTGACAACATCACCAGCATCCGAGATACACAAGTTTATGGAAATCCCTCCATTCTGAATCTTTTCCCTTATCATGGGACCCGAATGCCGATAGATATATTTGGCTAAAGCATGTTGGCCGCCTTTGCAACGCGGCGTGGCCTCCGCACTCTTGAAAATGCCATCTTTGTCTCTTCCATATTCCAACAAAGGCCCGCTCTCCTTGCAGTGTTTTAATGTTCCGTTCCCCAAACCCAGAGAACGAGAAAAAATGGTCGTGTCGGCAGCAGGATACTCAAGATAGTATTCTGGTTTATCCCAAAATGAGGATGGCAGATAATAGGAAGCCTTTTTGCCTTTTCCCAATTCATACACGGTTGAGCGCACTGCACTCATGTCATGCCATTGCGGCAACTCGTCGCCACTCCACGTGCAAGTGTCATGAAGCCTTGAGACAGTGCACTTGTCACGAGTCTTGACATACATGTTTCTGAACACCTTACCGTCGCTATGTGTCTCAATCTGCAATTCGATAATCGTGTCTTTCAGAATATACCGGTCATAAACACAAGAATCCTCTCCAGTGATAACCACTCGATTGTACCAGCCCCAATCCTTTTTGTAGTAAGTAAGAACCTGACTTAAATAGCCCACCCTCACCACATAAACCACGGAATCCTCATCCTTGAGCAATACTGTCTTTTCGTCACAGGAATCCGCCACTTCCCCTAGCATGACGCTACCCTTCATCGACCACTCGTCAAAAGCTAAGTAGGGTGTATAACCCTGTTCCAGGTATTCAGTTACCGATGGAACATGATTAACGTCACGGGACTGACCATTACACGACGTGAGACAGAAAGCCATCAGTCCCAGGCACACGCCAACAAAAAAAACGGACTTCATCAGTGTAAGTCGTCGTGTGATGTCAGGCTTGATAGCCTTGAGCGTTTTGCAAATGGTTTTTCCGTGTTTCATAACACTGCAGTTTTTGAATTATTTTACCGATGGCAAAGTTACAACGGTTTATTGAAATAGCTGTCAAAAACAACCAACATTCGACAGTCATTTCATAGAAACAAACCGATTGATTTACAGGCTTCTACACAACAAAAAGGTCATTTGTGAGTAATTTACAAGAATAGGCACTGAAAAGGTGTGATTTCGGGGGTGCGTGCGCTCCCTCTTTTTGCGCAGTCGGGCGCCTTTCCGCGCCTTTTAACGCCTCATGGGCTTGCTGGAAAACGCAGTCCATCAAGCGTCGGGAGGTTTTAAAGGTTTTGGAGTGTTGCTTTTCAGAAGGGGGCTTTATCTTAAATACTTACGTGAGTTGAGGAAAAATCATGTGATTTTTAATGGATTTTTCCTCGGTTCGTGTAATTTTTTAGCCTGGATCGTTGCTGTAATCTTAAAAAATACGGTATCTTTGCGATGTCAAAAATCAATTGTTATGCTGATAGGTCGAATTAAAGAAAAAGAAATACTGATGGGTTTGCTTGAATCAGAGCAATCTGAGTTTGTAGCGGTTTATGGTCGTCGCCGTGTGGGGAAAACTTACTTGGTCAGGGAGGCTTTCAATTACAAGTTTGCTTTCCAACACACTGGACAGCTGGATACGCCGATGAGTGAACAATTATCGGAATTTCGGGAATCCTTGTATGCCGCAGGAATGAAAAAATGCGCCATGCCCAGGACATGGAGCGCCGCATTCAGGTTGTTGCAAAATCACTTGGAAACATGTCCAAAAGGAAAGAAGGTGATTTTTATTGATGAATTACCGTGGATGGACACTCCGCGTTCAAACTTTATTCGGGCTCTTGACCATTTTTGGAACGGGTGGGCAACAATGCGGAAAGATATAGTTTTGATCGTGTGTGGTAGTGCCACTTCATGGATTATTGATCATATTGTGATGAACTATGGTGGCCTTCATAATCGATTGACCCGCCAGATTCATCTACAGCCGTTCAACTTGCATGAATGCGAACTATTCTGCAAGGATCGAAAACTGGGATTCACCCGTCGACAGATTCTTGAGGCATATATGATTATGGGAGGCATTCCCTATTATTGGAGTTTCTTGCAACGTAACTTGAGCCTTGCCTTAAACATTGACAAGATGTTTTTCGCCGAAAGTGGTGATTTGGTTCACGAATATGATGCGCTGTACGCTTCGCTTTTCCGAAATCCAAGGGTACATATTGCGATCATTAACACATTGGCAACAAAAAAAGCGGGAATGACACGAGAAGAAATCCTGTCGGGCACACAGATTGCAAACACTGGGCAATTCAATGCAGCCCTGAAGGAATTAGAACAGTGTTCATTCATCAGAAGATATACGTTCCTGGGTAAGAAAACCAAGGATTCAGTATATCAATTGATGGATAACTTTACATTGTTTTATTTCAAATTTATTAAGGAAAATGTAAATGGCGACCAGCATTTCTGGACTTCCCAACTATCCACGTCTGTACATGACTCTTGGGCAGGATTGGCATTTGAAAGAGTATGCCTACAGCACTTGGAACAAATCAAGAAAGCATTAGGATTCTCGGCTGTTATTAGCACGGCCCATTCATGGATACATAAGGCCAAAGACATGTATGACAAGGGTGTGCAGATTGATTTGCTGATTGATCGCAATGATGACGTCATCAACTTGTGTGAGATGAAGTATGCAAAGGATCAATATGTCATTGATAGTAACGAAGACATGAGGCTGCGAAGGCGAGTAGCTACATTCCAACGTCAAAGTGGTTCTAAAAAGGCTATCCATCTCACCATGATAACCACTTATGGCGTTCAACATGGAGGCTATGCAGATGACATCCAAAGCGAGGTCACTATGGATGACTTATTCACGTTCTAATGTGCGTTTTATGGGGTGCGTGCGCTCCCCCTTTTTGCGCAGTCGGGCGCCTTTCCGTGCCTTTTAATGCCTCATGGACTTGCTGGAAAACGCAGAGTCCATCAAGCGTCGGGAGGTTTTTAAAGGTTCTTTTGATAAAAAGATATCATGACGATTATTTGGTATGATTATTGCAGTATTTTTATATAGGATAGGTTATCTAAATAATTAATAAATAAAGTGTCATTATGAATCCACAACTATTAGCCTTTTATGATGATGAAATGACCGCGACCAGATTAGAACAAGATTTGTCGGCAAGCGGTATCGACTGTGTCATTAAAGAAGTGCCAAAGACGAGCACCTATGATGCCATGATTGATCATAGTAGTTTTTGTTTCGCAGTATTTGTTGATAATAAAGACTATACTCAAGCAAAAGATGTTCTTGAACAATTCAACAAAACAAGAGACGAAATAACTCCTTGGTGCCCAAAATGTGGGTCTCAAGAAGTCACAAGGACACTCGTTCATCATGATCGTGGTCCAGAATGGTTGTGGTTTTTATTTCCCTCACCACTTGCAGCGCCCTTATTTTTCGAGGAATATGATGTAAAGGAATATCACTGTAATAGTTGTGGGCACGATTTTAAACGATATTGAAGTACTCATCCTATTAATGTGCCTCGGCGGTTTCCGGATATTCGTTGTCTAACCATTGCATCGCCGTGCACGATCGCAAACGATGCCGCAGTATCACACCCCCTTTTTGCGCTCATGATTATCTCATGTTGGTATCATTTGATATTGGAGTTTGCTATTTGGATTGGCCTTTTCAGTTCTTTTGTTGATTTTTTTGTAATTTTGTGGGTGATCAGATGCAGTCATTGTGGGATGGTTGCGGTTGTTTTTCTGGCATGTCCCATGGTGTTTGTAAACTTGTTCTCCGATGTAATGCTTTGAGAATAGGGTAAGTACAAGTTCTCTAAAACGTTGATGTTATGAAAAGATTATATATCTCTCTTGTAGTGTTATTGTTGGCCACACTCACAGTGTCGTCCAAAGTCATCACTGTCGACCAGGCTATGGAGGTGGCAATGCAGTTTGCCAATCGGCCTCAAATGCTGTCGTCCAGCCATGACAAACAATGCCGCCTTCAGTTATCCCATGTGACAAGAAGCCTCGATGGAAGTATAGACTATTACGTGTTTAACCGTAATGAAGACGATGGTTTCATCATCGTCTCGGGAGATGATTTGTCATTGCCCGTTTGGGGCTATAGTGAACATGGTTCATTTAATATCAATGAGCTGCCCGAGAACGTGCGCTGGTGGCTGTCGGAATACCAGAGTCAGCTGCAATGGCTCCGTCGCAACCCGAGTTACGCTGCGCGTCAAAACCCCGTCATTGCGGCTAGTGTGTCTCCATTGCTGAATACTTTTTGGGACCAGATCTATCCCTATAACATGTATTGCCCATATACTTTCTATGGCCCTGGCAGGCACGCTTATACCGGCTGCTTGGCTACAGCTATGGCTCAAGTGATGAAGTATCATTCCCACCCTGCCACTGGCGCAGGCGACCATACTTACACGTTTAAGTTTGATGGCCAAATGACGATCCTCAGTGCCGATTTTAGCAAATCGGTCTATAACTGGAATCAGATGCTGAACAGTTACGGCTACTCCTATACTACCGAACAGGCCGACGCTGTCGCCAGATTGATGAGTGATGTCGGCATTTCCATCAACATGGTTTATGGCGCTTCTTCCAGTTTTGCAAAATATATTGATGCTGTTGAAGCGATGGTTGCATACTTTGATTACTCACCTTCGATTCAGTATAAGTTGAAAAATAAGAATTCGGGTAGTTGGGCTACGCTCTTGCGCAATGAGATTGATGCCCGTCGTCCTGTTTTCTATTTTGGCCAAAAGAGCCGGGATGAAGGTTATGGCGGCCATGCGTTTGTCGTCGATGGCTATAACGACAGCGGTTATTTTCACATCAACTGGGGATGGGGTGGAGATTACGATGGATATTTCATGATTGACCTTTTCTCTCCTGGAAACGCTACTGCGGCTCAAGGGTATAATACCGACCAGGGTGCCATTATTAAGATTGAACCCGATGTGACAGGCACGGGAGGTATTGTGCTGAAGGGCGACTTAAAGCCTGGATCGACCAAAATGTCTGCCAATGATATTCAAGCCTCAGTAGATGTTGAGGCGGTGGGTGGCCCTTATCAGGGCACATTACAGTTGCCCGTATCCATTTTAAACGATCAGGGCAATTACAGTTGGAATTATGCCAATGTCTTGACATGTTATGTCTCTTTGCAGCCAAACCAGAAGCAGACCGTCACCTTCAAGGGCTCGTGCAATTTGGAGGATGGAAAAACATATTATCTCCTTCTGATCAACCCCTATTGCACCGAGAGCAATTACATTTGGGGTAATGTGGCTTCGTTCACTGTTGGACAATGGCCTATCATAAAAGGAGATGTGAATGGAGATCACGAGGTGAACATTGCCGATATTAATGTGATCATCAATATCATTTTGGGTGGCCAGGTCGATAGTTCAACGCTGTTCCGCGCTGATGTGAACCATGATCGCGAGATTAACATTGCCGACGTGAATGCTGTGATTCAATATATAAAAGGTGAATAATCCAAAATCTTGACACGACAATAGACATCTCGGCCTGTAAGATTGTGGATTTGAGGGGTTGGGGTGCTGTATGAAAAAGGGCCCAGCTGGAGTGATGGGATTCCAGTCGGGTCCTTTATTATTGAGCAGGTATTTGCTTTACTGGGCGGCGGCGAGCAGGTCGGGTGGCAAGGTGGGCATGGCGCCGTTCTGCGTGCAGACGTAGGCGCTGACCTTGACGGCCAACTCGTGGGCCTCGGGGACGGGCTTGCCGTTGAGGATGGCGGCGCAGAAGGAGCCTGTGAACGAGTCACCGGCGCCGACGGTGTCGGCCACTTCAACCTTGGGGGTCTCCTGGAACGACATCTGGCCACG
>JAEEGL016853655.1_pt1 | contig 24639 bp, 24 predicted proteins | sample 9134231 | NCBI WGS metagenome assembly JAEEGL01 (sample SAMN16246548, study PRJNA631951) | gut metagenome | biome: gut microbiome; feature: rumen; material: fiber-attached | host: Bos | place: Iran: Karaj | collected 2018-10
CCTCTTATTATGCTTAAGTAATCCTGTCTAAGTTTAAGTATAGGAATATTACTCGCGTAGTGCAACAAAAAAAGCCTCCCGAGAACTCTCGGAAGGCCTGATTTTATGATTATTACTTGTCTAAACTCTTCATTGTCGGGATTTCAACTCGAAAACGCCCGCCATTGCTCGTCAATGCTTATTATCAACGATTTCTTAATGTTTCATCTCGTTGTGTATGATTGCCATTGCTCATCATTAATTACCTTGTTTGGTACAGCGCCGGTACACTACGGATGTTTTTGTAACACTTTTTAGGATGATTCAATATAGAACCCTTTCCTAAAAAATCTTCATTTTCTTTGATAATTCTTCAAATGACTGTTTCTTTTTTAAATCGGTAACTTCAGCATATATATCATATGTGGTCTGTATATCTGCATGCCCCATTACCGACTGGATAACTTTAATGTTGGTTTCGTTTTCACAAAACCTGGTGCAGAATGTATGTCTTAAGATGTGACATGAAAAATTCGGGATAACAATCGCTCTTCTCTTCTGTCTTTCAGCATTGACAATTTCTTCTGCGTTGTGATTTTCAACAATTCTTTTAATAGCCCTGTTGATTGCTGCCGGATTATGAAGTTCCCCGAAACGATTCTGGAAAATGAATCCTGTCATGCCATCAAGTTCGATCTGGCACAAGCCGTCTCCTTCTTCCTGATACTTTCTTTCCTCAAGAAAAGCTTCATAAACTTCATCAAGCATCGGTATCGTTCTTATTCCGGCTTCGGTTTTCGGAAGAGATACTTGAAATTCACATTTATAGGAATTATCACATCTGGGATAATAGGTGACACTGTGATTTATACTGATCATTCGATTATCTAAATCTATGTCTTCCCAGCGAAGTCCTATAACCTCTCCAACCCTACATCCGGTTCCAAGCATTACTGTAAAAAGAGGTGCCCATCGATAATGAATCGGGCTGCTAACAACATAGTTTAAAAATTCAACCTGTTCTTCCTGTGTAAGCGCATGTCTTAACGAGGAATGTTTTTTTCTCTTCTTTTTCAGTTCCGCCATAACGCCGTCGCTCGGATTATTTCTAATAATATTATCCCTGACGGCTAACTGGAGTGTTGGGTGAATTACACCGTGAATTGTTTCAAGGGTATTAATCTTAATATCCCTGTCATCCAGAAGTTCATTATAATATCGCAAGACATCGGAATATTTTATATCACATAAAATCATTTTTCCGAATGTATTTCTTACGAATCTATTATACATATACAGATAATTGGTTCTTGTCGTTCCTCTTAATTCTGCTTTGGTAGACATATACCTGTCGAATACATAATTCAGAGTGGTATTGCCGGCCACATATGTATCTAGACCTTCCAGCTGATCTCTTACCAGTTGTTTTTCTTTCTCTCTTAGTTCTTCGAGAGTTGTTCCATAGACGGAGCAACGTTTTCCATACGGAGTTGTATATCTATAAACATATCGCCCGTCTTCTTTTCTTTGCCCTTCGCCTTTTCGAAGGACTCGTCCCTGAAAATCTTTTCTTGAATTTGCCATCTTTTCTCCTTTCGGGAGGAAAGTGGTTTCTTACTTCTTCGATTGATAAATTGACTCAATCGCTTCGTTGATTGTCTCTGCTACTGTCAAGCCTTTTGATGAGGAATATTCCTTCAGACGCGCATATGCAGTTTCTTCCATTCTGAAAGTAACTCTTCTGTCTTTTGTCGGTTGACCGGTTTTGGGACGACCCGGTTTTCGCTTTTTTTCGTCCATATAAGGTTCTGCTCCTCTCCAATCACACTTCTATTATAATTAATGCAAGACAATAATTCAACAGTAAAAAAACTTTTTCCTCAGACACGAAACGTTTCAATATATTCGTCCATTATTTTGACATTAATAAATGCTGACTTTCCTATTTTGTATAAAGCCCTGCATTCCTTGGCTCTTTTCCTTAATGATGTCACACCCAAACCATATCGTTCATGCGCTTCCTCATAATTGATCAGCATCTTTCTTTCATCCTGTCTTTTCTGAATATTATTCAATGCTTCTTGTTTTGTCCTTTTCATCGTTTCGCTCCTTTCCGAAATGAATCTCATCTTCTCAAAAAGATCCCAAATAAAAATGCTTTTTCAAAAGATGAAATAAAAAACACTCCCAGGTGAGCATATGCTCCACATTGGACTTGCACCACCTTCACAAATTGGCCGGCTCTCGTGCCGGAAGTATCATTATCATAAATACAGATCTTCGCCCTTTATTACGCAGCATGTTTTTCGCTCGCCCGACAAAACTTCTCCGGGGTCATGGCGCATCATACGTCGCAGCTCCCTGTACTTTAACGTTCCTGTTCGTGTGACAATATTCAGTTGTTAAGGTTCAGTAAGGCATTGTTAGCCATAAAGATGCACGAGGGATTTGAGCTGTTCTGAACCTTCGTGCATCTTACTTTGCTGACAAAACTACTTGTTAAGTAAAAGTCCTATCTCCAAGAAATAACTTATGTATTTTCGCTTCTCTTCTTCGGTATAATTTTCCACTTCCTCTTCAATTCGAAGCTTCAAATTTCTAATACTTCCAAAAATGTCTTCATCCAGAAATACTCCGGAGTTCTTATCGAAATGTTTTCCAAATATAACGTATGCCTTATCCGCACCTATCAAATCCACAATCGCAATAAAGCGATTGAACGGCATTGCATTCGTTCCGTTAAGGTACTTATAAAGCTGGTTTTGTGATACCTCGGCTTCATCTGCAATCTCTCCAATGGTAAAACCCGAATTGTGTATCACTTCATTCAATCTGTCTAGAATTAAACCTGTTTCAGATTTTATATATTCCGATTCCATCTTTTTTGACATATAAATACCTCTGTAAATAGAATAACAATTAATGTTAAAAAAGTCGTCTCGCTGACCGATTATCTTCATTCGCTCTCAACTCCAATATGTTATTCGCCTTTCCATAGTGGATTACATTTTCTTCTCCTCTTTTGAGAAGCAATAAAAAAACATGAAATCTGCTCTCCAACAGATTTCACTTTTCTTTCACCTGTACTCGTAAATAATCTCGAATAATGCTTTAGAACAAACCCACCCATAATATATTATTTCAAAAATCAAGTCCCTTAATTCGGACTCGATAAATTATGGATTTGTAAGGAATTCTAAAATTTGCATTCGATAAACGCCGATTTTATCTTGATTTTTAGCGCACCATATTTTACACTTTTATAAAAGAGCTGTTATGGGAATTTTATACCCCGAACGGCTCTTTTTTTCTTTCTAAGAAACTTCGTCGGTCGTAAAATACACTCCCGTCGAGGGGTAGGACTTTTGAGTTTAGCAAGCATTGGATATGTGTACACACATCCTCATTTTTTGATAATCGATTTACCTTTCGATTTATCCAAAAATGAATCGGGACCCCTTACCCCAATTTAATATAAAAATGAAAGGATTTTATGAATGCCAAAAAGAGAAAGAAGCGTAAATCTTCATATATTTCTTAACGCGGAAGAATATGATTTACTCAAAAGAAAAACCAAGCTTTCCGGACTGAATAGTATGTCTGAATATATTCGACATTTAATAGTCACTGGTATAACATACGAAGTCGATTATTCGGAACTACACAGATATAATTATTTGCTCTCAAATCTAACCAACAATCTTAACCAGATTGCCCACCAAGCCAACGCAAGCGGACATGCCACCAGCAACGATCTTAAAAAAGCAGAAGAAATAATGGAGGAAGTATGGCAATTACAAAAATCCATGCTATCAGATCTACAATACAGAAATCTGTAAATTATATATGTAATCCACATAAGACGGATAATAGAATTTTAATTGATTCTTTCGGATGCGGAATGTATACAGCCGGTGCTGATTTTCTTGCTGATAATTCAAAGTCAAAAACCAAATCCACATCGATCCCCGCTTATCATTTGATACAGTCTTTCGCTCCCGATGAAGTAACATTCGAAGAGGCACATAAAATCGGATTGGAATTTGCCGAGCGTGTACTTGATAATAAACGCGCTTATGTTCTGGCAACTCATGTTGACCGCGAGCATGTTCATAATCATATAATCTTCTGTTCCACTGACTTCGAAGAATACAAAAGATTTAATGACGACAGGGCAGCATACTACAGAATTCGAAACATCTCCGATACATTATGCCGAGAACATGAATTGTCCGTTATTAAACCAGGTTTCGAAAAAGGAAAAAAATATAGCGAATGGCAAGCCGACAAGAAGAATAATTCATATAAACTTAACTTAAAAAAAGACATTTTCGACAGCATTCGGTATGCAAAAGATTACGATGATTTTTTGCGCCTTATGATTGAAAAAGGATATGAGATAAAAGGAGAAGAAATTGGTGAAGATGCACCCAAATACATCTCTTTCAAACCGAAAGATTACGGCAATTTTATTCGTGGTTGCCAAAAGAACCTCGGAAAGGGACATACCAAAGAAGAAATAATTGAAAGAATCGAGAAACAGATAGCTTCAAGGGAAGCTTGGAAAAAGAAACAAAATGAACTTCCGTTATATGAACAAAATATTATAGATACTAGCGGAGAAAAATTCCAGGATAATGAAAGATTACAACACTTCGCTACTATCAAAAATCTTCAAATAGCTGCGAGTATATACTCCAACAGCGGTTCTCTCTCTGAAATTAATACTGAAATTGATATTATAAAAGATAAAATAAAACTAAACCGATCGTCTATCGCCGATATTGACAAAGTTCGAAAAGCACTTTCGGAACAAATTCGATATATGAATATTTATCTCGAAAATAAGTCTTTCTATGACGAGTATAAAAAAGCAAAAATTCCTGATGATTTCTTTATGCGTAATGAAAGCCATTTAACACTTTTCGACGGGGCTATTACTGTTCTTTCAAAGCACAATGTAAATCCAGAAAAGACATCTTCAGACGAATTACAAAAAAAGTTAAACTCACTTAATGAAGAACGCGAAAAAATCAAGTTAGAAAATGAATCTTTAAAACAGCATCTCAATTCTTTGATTCATCAACAAAAAAATATGGAGGAATATCTACATCGCAATGAGAATTCCAAAAAAATTGAACGTCAAATAGTTAACAACAAGAAACATATTGAACCAAATAGATAAAAACACAGTTTAACAAATATATCATTAAGAAACGAAAAAGATTATTTAGTAATTCGATTCCATAAAAGTCAAATAAAAATGGCACCGTGATATTACGATGCCATTAATTATATTTATGAATTAACAAATTTTTCTATATCCTAAGTTTTAACTTTTTAAATTCTTCCCTTTAAAAAATATTTTTGCTAATATGTTTACCTTTTCTGAATCCTTAGCAATATCATCGTAATCTGGAAGATCCTCAAACTCATATCCATTCTTCTTTCTCCATTGACGATAATCCTCAAGATCTGTGCGCATCACTAACAAACAAGTAGCCACCAAACTCGCATCATCTATAAGTCCTGCAGCAGGAATAAAATCTGGAATTAAATCAGCTGGCGATAAAACATAAATTAGTGTTATTACAATTGAAATTATTGATAACACAGGAATATCTCTGTATTCCCTCTTAACAAAACTTCTTACAAGCGAAATCATGAGAGGAACATATGCCAAAGCACTTCCTGCTAACGGTATCGTCTTAAGTTTCTTTTCCAACTTTTGGAGAAATCGTTCCATCTTGTCTTCATCTTCTAGTAGTTCCTCCGCCTTAGCACGGCTTTTCTCGTATATTTTTTTTGCCTTCTCCTCATCATATTCTTCATAAATATCAGTTTCTTTTTTATTCTTTCCCATAATATTGCCTCCTTTAATCATTTAGATTTTTCTGTTCTTCTGATACATCTGATTATTATTCTACCTTTTATTCAATAAAAGGAATGCTTATTACTTCTTCTTCATTATTGTTTTCATGATTAAGTAATACAATCTTTTTGTTATCAAAGTTGTAACAAATAAAGTTCCCAGCCGCATCTGTTCCTATCGGATACAACGGAACTCCTTTAAACAAATCTGGATACACATTATAAATTGTTTCTTTATCATTTTTGTTATAAGACAATAGTGACTTAAAAACATATTCACGTTTTGTATTTGTAATGATATCTTTCTCTGATGGTCTACCGCCATTGTACTCTTCCAAAATATTTACAATTTTATCGGGCAAAGAGATTTTATATTCTTTCAAAAAGTTCTTAACACTGTCACTATCTTCCAATTTCTTAACATATTTCCAAGTGATTAACATTTATCTTTCCTCCTATCTGTATTCTCCGCCACCACCCCAAACTTCTCTGCCACCTGTGTGACCAGTTTTTTGGTGAATGTCAAAATCAACTAACTGAAGTTTTCCTGATTCAGCATCATGATGCCAAACATATCCATCCGGAGCAGTTCCGTCAATAACACCATCTCTAATCTGTTCCAATTGTTCTGGGCTGAATTTACTTGCAAATTCCAGATTATTTTCTACCGCTTCAAGCAATTGCCTATTGCATTCCCTAAATTGAACCTTATCCGGTTTTAAATATAATTCCTCAGATATTTTTGCATCAAACATTGAATCAAATTTAGGGAAAACTCCCTCCACCTTTTCACCATTTGGAATTTCAATTATCTTTCTTTCAAATGGCACTCCTGTAATAGGATGAACGCCACCCTCTAGAGGCTCGTTTTTTGTCCTTATATATCGATAGCCGCCCTCAATGCAATTATCTATTCTGCTTGAAAATTTACCGTCAACCGCTTCTAATCCCGTTTCAAATTGGGAATGCAATAATTGTTTCTTTTCAATTACCTCGCTTGCAATTTCCGATATTTCTTTATTTGCAACTTCTCGGATCATCTGATCAAACATATATTATCCCTCCGATGTATATGTAATATAATAACAAATCTCGTTAACATCTTTCTCCGAAACATCTTTTATTTTTGATTTTACTACTGAAATAAGATCTTCTTTAGAATTCATGTCCAGATAATCTATATCATCAATTTCAAGTATTCCTTGGATAAGTTGCTGTAAAATAGCAAGTTCTTCAGTGTTCCAACTGATAGAATGATTATTTTTTATATACTCATCTATAAGAAACATTATTCTTTTTCGATACTTGCTCTTAATGTCTATGACCTTAAGCGATTCTTTTAATTCAGATTCGGAAAACACTCTATTTTCAATCCATGGATTCATAATCATCCGTAATAACATTGTCCGTGCATCTCGTTTCGTCTGAATAACCTTTTTCTCCTTTATGTTATACGGGGTTTCAATTACATTTGCCTTGTTTATCATAGTCAAAACCGGGCTTATCCAATCATTCTGATAAACAACTGCAACACCGCTAGGTAGTTTTGCTATTTCATTCACCTGATCATCGGATAATCCTATAGATCTTCCGACCGCCTCTCTATCATTTGCTTCCGGAGTTCTTAATACTATCTTCGTATTTGTATTCTTTATCGCTGCAATATCCACAGCAGACGGCGATTGATCAACAATAATAAAGCCTTCTCCGTATGTTCTTATTTCGGCAATTGTTTGGGTTATCATTTCGACAGATTTTCCAACTATTTCAGGAGCATTATTACCGTTTGTTGTATTCTTTAAAAGATTATGTGCTTCCTCTAATACCGTTACATGCTTTAAATTACAATTATTGCCGCTCTTGTGATCCACACGATACTCATTCAAAGCATACACCATAATACCCATTATCAAAGCTTTAGTTTCGCCTGACTTCACACGACTTATATCTAAAATACAATTTTCATCGAATATCCTTTCATATGGTGTCTGATTGGAATTAAACAAGAATTTGTTTAAACCAACGGTAAGTGATTTTACTCTTGTAATTAAAGCTCCTCTATAATTGGATTTAATATCGGATGCATAGTCAGAAGCCTCTATTAATCTATCCAATTCTTCAACTAACAATTCAAAATCCGGGAACTCTATTACTTCACCCTCAAACGTGGAAGAACCTAAATCCCATCCAACTCTCTCGTAAGACTTCAAGATTGCTTCTTTTAAGAAAGCCGGCATTGCATCATATAGAGGCCAACATACACTAAATATCTCTACTAATCCGTCAACGTGTTCCAAAACATGAATAGAACTCGGGAACATAAACGGATTAATTGTAATCATTTCTGCAACATTAGGATTCGTTGAAAAAACATTAACATCTTCCCAGTTCCCAAAAACATCCTTATATTCCCCTTTTGCTGGTTCAATCACTAAAAAGTTTATTCCATCCTGATGTAATTCACAAAGCATCTGATAAACCGTATTACTTTTACCTGATCCAGTAGACCCTGTGATAAAAGTATGCATGTTCAAACTATTATTGTCCAAGTTGACTTGTTTATTAGTTCTTTGTCCTAAATCATAAATATTTCCGAGAACAATATAATCTTCTGGATTTGATAATTCATTGCTCTTAATAATGCTCTCCGAAACAACCTCCTTACCGAATTCCGCATGTTCAATAACCGGAAGACCAGATATTGTACTTCTGGGCAATCCAAGATGTAATCCAAGTTCCTTGCCACTTATTGTAGTTGAAACATCTGTTAATATTTCGCACTCGTTATTGTATCCAATACAAAATTGGGGATGAACAAATCGTGATAGATAGGTTGCTAAATATGATGTTTCCAATTCATTATCATCGTCTCTTATCCAAGAGTTTATAGCCGAAACAACTTTACCGGATCCATCCCCACTCATAAGGGATCGATAGTTGCTTGCTGCAATTTCAGCTGATGACATATCATCCGAGATAAAATATGCAGCCGTATTCCACATACCATAACTCTCGCACTCATCTAATCTCTTGAGATTTTCATCGATAAGTTTTAATAAGTCAGTAACTGTCTTATTCTCTACTGTGGTCGATGTACTATTATTTTGAGTTTCGGTTATTTGTTGTTTAGGAATAAAATCCTCTATAACTTCATTAACCGGTTGAACTATCTTACGACCGACTGTAGCACCACCAACAGCCGATCCTGCTCCGCCTAAAAATCCACCAACAAAAGCACCCGGAATAGCTCCAAAGCCAGCTCCACTCACAGCGCCAATAACAGCACCGCCAATTGCGCCAACGGCAACTCCTCCGAATACGCCTGTAGCATCTAATACTTTTTCTGCTATATAAGCAGCTCTTTCCTTTTCCGATAATTCTTTGAAACTCTGTTTATGGCTTTTCCCGTATGATATTGAATCCGTCATCTGAGTTTTTTGTAACGGCGAAAGCCCGGTATATAAATCCTGATATGTCTTTCTTAATCTTTGTATTTCTTTTGAAGACTGGTTATCCGCTATTATTATTCCCGTATAAGCACGCCCAGACATAGCTATGCCAAGTTTCTCAAGTCCTTGAACAAATTCTTCATCCGAATTACGATTTTGAATCTTCTCGCTTCCCAGTACACTTACTGATGTGAAGGCATTTTTCTCTAATATTTTTTCTGACAAATCAGCGATATTGCTTCTGCTTCTGTCCTCAATCTTCACACCGGGGAATTGTCCCATTAAAGTGTTTTTTAATGTATCTCCCAAAGTTACCGTAGATCGTTTCTTTTGCTCATCTCTTTCATTATTTCTTACGCCAATATAAAAATCAGTCTTTTTACCATCGGAATCTAGAATAATAAAGACCGTGGAATCAAAACTTGATAGCGCATTAAATACGGTCGCAAACTTGTCCGTTGCAGACTCGCCTTTTTTATACACCATTTCAGAAATATGATAAACTCTAACATTATCAATAATATCTGCATTTAAATCCGGCATATCCACACGTGCTACATGCATTTCCGAAGCACGTGAAAGGTAATTTTTTCTAATTTGCTCTTCTATCATAGAAATAGCAAACTCATTATTTTGTTTATAATCTGAATTGACCATCAATTCCGTATTATCCGATGCCTTTTTCATTTGCTACTTCCCTTCTTTCAATATTCGAAATTTTTAATGAAAACTCTTTTAACCAATTGATATTTTTCTCAAGTCGCTTTTCTTCTTCGGATAAACTGTTCATTGCTAAATCTTTTTCGTGCGTCAAAGTGTTTTCAATATCACTTAAATGATTAACATATCCTTCTGCGAGCGAGTCTGTATATTTGATTATCTCGCCAAAATAATTCTCACTAACTTTGTTTAAAATCAATTGCACTTCTTCAACTGCAATCTTTCTCCAATTGGATAACATATATTCACGTCTCAACACTTTTTTGGGCGGCTCATCCTTTGCAGAAAAAATTGATTTTTCTTCTACAATTCTTTCAACCTTGTTATCCATCAATTTGGGGCGAAAATCAGTTATACCTGGATTATTCTTACTAATTTCTGCAACATTAGGTTCATATGAATCATTTATTTCTGCCCCTAAATACATTAGTCTATATTCGTTCTTTTTCTTCTGAAGAAACTGATCTGTCGTTTTTTCAATAAATGTAAAATGTTTAATCAAATTTTTGGCAACCTCCTGCTGATAACTGTTAGCCGCTTTTTCAGCAGACTCACTGCCAATCAGCATTACATTGTTTTCCTTAAATTTGTTTACATTTTTCAAAAAGTTTTCTTCAGCATCCTTCCACTCCATAAAATGATAGATTGGGCTTCTTTCGCTGAATCTTGTTTTTGTTTTAACTATCTTGTCTATTCTCAACGATAATTCTTCAATTTTCGAATACTTTTCTGAACTTTCCGATTCCTTTTTTTGTTTTTCATTTTTTAATTCTTCAGAAATCTTCCGTGCTATATTTCCGAACACTTGACATACTTCATAAATATGTTGCGTTATCGGATATGCATTTAAATAATCATAGATTTTATCATCGTCAGAACCTTCTACTATTTGAGGATTATCTATTCCAAGATCCTTAAGAAATCTCTCCATTGTCTTCTCTTTGGATTTATCACGAAGAATAAAAAACAATTGAGAATCATTTACATTCTTTCTTTTTCTTATGTCATCTATCTGACTCTTTAATAATAAATTATTATTTTCATTCACAAAAATAATAAACGGAGCAAATTGTAAATTTGTGCTTTCTAATTCACTAAGATCATCTATAAATTCCGCTGAAACATTTAGTTCATCCAATCCAATTATATCTTCCTCTTTTCCGTTTATAATAAAAAGCGGATAATGAACATCAATTATCGTGTTATTATCGATACAAAAATCCTCGTAATTAAAATAATCACAATCTGTATTCTTTAACCAATTAAGTGTATCCTCTATATATGATAATTTTACTTTTCTGCTTTCTAAAACCCCACAATGAACAATTTCATATGATTCGTCTGGTATTGTTTGTGCAAAAACTCTTTCTAATTCATTAAATTCAAGTTTTGTCCCATAAAAATCAATATGATAATCATACCCGTTTAATTCTTCGTAAAAAACTCGTGGAACTTCTTTAATCCAATCCTGGAGTCGCGTTTTTTCATGTTTTTTTATCACGCTGTTAACGCGAGGTTCTTTTTCATTAAACTTAGCATGAGTATCTAAAATATATGGATTATATCTTAATTCGGCATTTACCATTTTAATTCTCCTTTAGAGTTTCTTGCGTTCTCTCTTCCTATACCCAACCCATTCTCCTGTTTTATACCTTCCATCTTTCGGTCGAGGTGCTTTATCCGGGATTGCCCACGACGTCCCAAACTTGAATGCTCCTTCAATTCTACCTTCAGCACACCATATCTGAACCGTTCTTGGATGAAGATTATACTTCCATGCATATTCTTTAGCAGTAATATAATTTCCATCTATTTTAGGAATATGGTTTATCAAATCATTATTATCATTCTCTATGGCTTGTTTTCTTCTTGGCCATAATTCGTATTCCGATTTATTATTTGCCATAACGATACCTCCCAAAGGATAAAAAGGCATCCTCTACCTTTAAGGATAGAAAGATGCCTCAATTGCCAAGTTTTGCAGCTGACTACCATTTTACAGGTTCTAGAGCTTTGTGCCACCACGTTTCCGTGGATTTACTGATTTATTAAACTATATTTACATTTTAATCAATCGGGCGAATTATGTCTATCGTATATAGTTAATTTTGTATTAACGATATGTAAATTTTTTCGTCTATTTTTCTACATATTCGATATAACGATATTAATCCATCGTTCCGCTTGACCGTAACGGTTTCATACCGTTACTGCGAAGCATCGAATTTACCTCAATAATATCTCCTGGTCTGTCTTTTAAAATAACCATAATCATCGCATCCCTCGGAAACTCGGCATGTAATTCCGGCATATCATATAACCTTAATGCCTTTTGTGTTTCTTCAATAGTAAATTCGGCAGAATAACAAATCCTTAATAAAATATCACGCTGCTTGGTACGCTTTTGCAATGAAATAAGTTTATAGCCGTATCTTTCAGGAATATCTGCATACAGAAACACATCCTGCTGAAGAACTCCTTTTTCTTTAAACTTCTCGCGCATATACTTGGCAAAAGCATATTCATCATCAATAATATCTTCTTTGTTTTCCTCAAAAAACTGCATAATATTATCCATGTGTACCCCTAAAAGTCTTTCCTCCAATCTATTTGACATTTTTCTCAATTTCCTACGCTTTCCCATAAAATAAATTCTAAATGTTTACGTGTGCCGATGTTGCCCCTCCTGCGGTGGCAATTTGGCCTCCTTTCACGTAAGAAATTGTTTTTTTTGCGAATTTTAAAAAGCTCCCTTTTCAAAAGAGAGCCTTCCTATAATAGTTATTATGGTTCAAAGATATATTCTATTTTGTCAAAATCCTCTCCGAAAACCCATATTTTTGCTACGTCAGTTGTTCCTTTGCCGCCTAAATTCTCGGCATATGTACTGAAATACCCATCGTCAGATCCAACAATCGTGTTCCCTTTATAATATAAGAGTTTAAATTTTGCAAATGTGCCAAGATCATCGCCTACTTGTTTTAATGTTAAATATAAATCGTCTCCGGTCTGATTATATTTTGTCATTTCAACACATTTTCTTTCACCCGCCATAAAGGAGTCTTTCTTTGGTTGCGCATTCCAGTCAAATGTTGCATTTGATACATCACAATCCCTGTCAAAATAATATTTGAAATAATTGTATTCTCCATCTGTGAGCACTATATCATCCGAACTTTTTCCAATTACACTTCCATCACTCGCATATGCCAAGCATGTTGAAGAAATTGAAACATCCGCTTTAGCTTTAACCTTATGAATAATTATTGTTGCCCCTATAGAATTGCTATACGAACCTGTTTCAACAATCTCATAATAAATGTTTTTATCATATGTCCCCGCATCCTCGGGTTCGCTTTGAGTTTGCGTTTGTCCCGAAACTTCACCAGATGATGTTGTACTCTCTTCAACTTTACCGGTTTGCGATGTGTAAGGATCTCCCTGATGCTGATTTCCACCAGATTTATTTACAGCTCTCAATCCATAAACCGTGAGCCAGCCTAATCCAATAAAAAGTGCAACTCCACTTACAATAATACCGGCAATCGCCAAACCTTTTTTAGCATCTTTAAGCGCAGTCAGTCCAAGTATTCCAAGTATCACACCTATTAGCCCGAATATCCCGCTCAATCCGAATGCGCAGGTGAGTAATATTCCCACTATTCCTAAAACTAACGATGCTATTCCAAAACCATTAACCTTTTCCATACGCGCCTCCTTGCTTTCCATTTTTGATGAAAACACTCTTTTCATAAATTATATATTTATTGATATCGTTCCGTTGCCACTCCTACGGGGGCAATTTGCTCTGTTTCATAGCAAAAACTGTTTTTTATGCGAATACATAATTAAATCGTATATTATATGCAGCTATTAAAAGTTTTCTGCAACAAAAAAATCCTCTGTCGAGGATTCTTTTTCACATATATCTATTCATTCTCTATTATTTCTTTATTGCTATAACATTCGTCCACTTCTCATTTTCTCTTTCTGGTCGAACATCAGTTGTTATTCCACTATCCAATATTTCAAATCCTGTTTTCTGAAGAATAGGTATTATTGTTTCTACTGTAAAATCAATGAAGGTCCTTTCGCCTCTTTGCGTTGTACCCTCGCCATATTTAAATGATGCATACAAGATTCCTCGATCCTTTAAAGCCTTATAAATATTGTTAAGCACTTCCGGGAATTCTTCTTCGCTTGTATGAAGCAATGAAGCACACGCCCACACCCCATCAAATTCTTCATCAAAACTCATTTCATCAAATCGCATCTGCCAAACTTCCTGACCTAAAAGCTCGGATGCTTTTTTGCACATCTCTCTAGATGCATCAAAAGCAACTACAGAGAATCCTTCCTTGATAAAAGCTTTGCTGTCTCTTCCACTGCCACATCCAACATCAAGTATTCTTCCTCCATCAGAAACCTGTTTAACGAATCTGTTTCTCCATTCAGACATATCTGCCACAACAGAACTATTATAAAAGCTATCTACGTTTTGATTATAATATTCTATATTTGAATTTTTCATATTTTCCAATCCTCAAATCCACAGTTTTTCGCTGATTCATAAACAGGACGAATTATATTAGATAACTTATCTCGAAAAGAATTAATATCAAGCTTTTCAGCATACAAAGCGTTTCTTGCTTCTGAATTATTTAAATGGTAATCTGCACATAAAGCAAATTCCTTTTTGACCAATTCGTTAGAAAAGCTCAATTGATATGCGGTAAACTCCCTATCAACTAATTTTTCAAAATATTTATCCCACGAAGGTAGTTTATTACTTTTATTACTGTTGATGTTTTTTGTCGTGGGACTAAGATTCCATAATTCGTCATGGGCTACATATTGCCATGGAACAAAATGGTCAATAGAAATCGAAACATCTTTGAGAACTATATCTCCATATATATCCTTCAAACTTGGCTCAATAAGAATTACGGCTTTCCAATAATTTCTTACTCTCTCTAAATTTCTTTTTGACGGTGGGGCAAACTTGTCGATTATTCCGGGAACAGAAGGATTTTTTCTTTGTAAGTATTCAAGCAAATTGTATTTAATCCAATCATTAATGATTTCTCTGTTTTTTAACAAATATTCTATCCACTCATCCGAAACAAATATAGTTGTATTAAGGTTATTGAACTTCGAAAAATAATAAATTAACCTCTTTTGTTGATTGATTTGATCAATTTTATTTTTCTTTGGAGATTTAATATTCGGGTAAAAAGGGGATTGCATACAATATGGTACATCTTCAATTAATTCTTTCTTTATGCTTTGAAAGCAATCATCTCTTTCAGAACCAATTATTTTTCGAAGAACGGTTTTACTCTCAGTGGGTTTAACTTTTTCTTTATAAAGATCCGAATATAAGTATTTTACTATTTTCTCTAAATTATCTGTTGTATTGCTGGGACCTAGTCTTAAATTACAATCTGTAACCATAAACCAGGCATTGACAATCATTTCAGTAATAATTTCATTGTATGTTATTTCCGTTTTTCCTCCGGAAACCAATTCCATTATTCCCATCATCCAAAAAAACTTATAACAGGTAAATACACGATTTCCATCGAAAACGCGACTAAAATGTCCTATATCAAGTTCTTCTTCGTATGGCAAGACCATATCGACAATCCCCTTTTCATCGTCTTTTTAATATTACCTTCTTATATTATATTTTAATCAAACGTAGGGTTAAAGTCCATTGAAAATGCCGTAATTTCTATAATCAAGCATAGTTTATCAGTTGTATATAAAAATGTTTTTACTTATTACCACGAGATAAACGAACTATTGATTGACAGCAATACAAACTGGTTCTTGAGGAGAAACAATTTTATTGGAATATAGTTTCTGCCAATTAAGAGGTCTCTTATTTCTTTTATTATATGCAAGCAACATTGCCTCTGCATATCCAAGAGATCCAGCTCTTCTTTCTTTTGCAGTTTTGGATAACTCTTTTATCGATATTCCGCCCAATTTGTCCTTAAATGTTTCGTCTTTTATATTTTCCCCAAAAACATTTACTAATCTCGCCAACCCATTAAGGATGTTCGACGAGAAAGACTTTAATTCTCCTTCCCAAGTTATGATTATCAACTTAAGAACTCTATCCAACAAATCATAACCATATTTATCAAAAATCGACTCCAACGTCCCAACCGCACATATATATCCGGGTGAAGATGAAATCCCAATTTTTAAATCATAGGATTCAACTAAACCTTTTATTAATAACTCTTTTTCATTTCCCGCTTCGCAATTAGCATTGAATATTTCAATAGGCTGCAAGGGTTTAACATTTTTCATCTGGTTAGCGAAAATATCTGCTTCTTCGCAATATTCCAGATCATCATAAACCATACACCACACTGGTGTCTCCCTACTTCCTGAAGCCATAGCTACTATCTCAGCAGTATGCTGTCCGTTAAATACGAAATTAATCCCATCACGTCGACTGACTTTAATCGGGTTGATTTGATTTAAATCAAAATTTTCAACTGCTTTTTTTACATGTATCATCGAAATATTTCTCTGATACTCCTGATTTGATACCAAATCTTTTATGGGAATTAATTCGAAATGTACTTTAGGTATAAAATCCTCATATTCTCTATTCATACGCCCGTCCTTTCCATAAGTGATTCCTGAATGCTACTTATTGTATGTTCAAGAGAGGTTAGTTTATTCATTAACTGTAAGCTGGCTTTCCCAGTAATTTTCACAAAATTGTCTGACTTTTTAACCCTCTCTATTGAAGAAATCCAGGAATCTATAGTCATACATAAACTGTTTACTTCTGAATCCGGGTTATACTGAGGCATCTGTCTAATTCCAGCATTTAAATACACTTTTCTTTCAGTCCTCTCGCGTCTACTAACCTCATCTTTCTCTTGTACGTGACTCCATTTCACTTCATTCCTGATAAAAGATAAAGTTATATTGTCAACATTTTCTCTGATAACACTATTTGATAAAGCCCTTATTTCTTCCTTGCTTAACCTTGACAATTCTACTGTATTTTCATGAGATATTCGTGTCTTTTCCGTCAGAATTCTTTTGGCAAGTTCATCACTGGCTTCAAATATATAACTAATTGCATCCGAAAATTGATTATACTTCTGAACCGTTCCTGGCGATATATATTGTTCTCTCCCTATTTCTATAGAAAGCATCGTCTTCGATTTGCTTTTGGGCAGTTCCCCACTTTTAGCCATAGAATAATGCAATAACGATCCAATCAGATATTTTTTATACTCGCTTGTAAGATCTTTTCGTTCCAACTGTTTTTTGCATAGAAAAATGATTGCATCCGTCCAATCATCAAAATATTTTTCCGATACACAAACCGGAATATGCAATTCATTACATAGTTCATATCTTTGCTGATCATGCAAATGATTTCCTCTCCATGTATAAATTATTCTGGCTTCAGGATAATTTAAAATACTATTTTTTAATTTCTCAATTTCCATTTCACTTAAAGGCTGCACCATTCTGCTAAACAACGGTAATTCCTTTAAAGCGTAATTATCTCCTTCATTCATAACAAGCTCCTTTTTTCAAATACTAGATTATAATTTGAAATATCCTTATATCAAATTCCACACATTGATTACGTTCAGTCCCAATCAAGCGATAGGACACATTGCTTATAATGTTTTCATTCAACGAAGAAATCTGTGTCATTAGTTCAGTACTGTAAAAATCACAGTAGGCATTTCTGTCATTCGGGATTCTTATTACATCCTTATCAGTTTCTTTGGCGGCGCAGATTGCAATTTTCTTTTTATTTGGATTAACAAGAATATAAATGTATTCAGGATAACCCAAAGTTTTTAGCGTTATTTTATGGATTCTGAGACGATTCTTCTTCATATCCAATGTTATAATTGGTTTCGGCATCATTTTTTTCCTCTTCTTTATTTATTGTAAATACAGTGTAATCTTCAAAAATATTAACAAGTGTAATATCTTGATGTTCTTTAACCGGTACTCCAAATTGTTCTTTCCAGTCATAAGGATAAATAGCTTTTCTTCCTTTGACTTCTCCTTCGTTATCGTTCTTTTGGTATGTTTCTGCACATGTCAGATCAAATACAAAAAGCAAATCTTCTTTTGTTCTAATCAGTTTTCCAAGAATCTTATATCTATAATTCGGGTCCCAATCCATAAGTTTCATTACTTTTGCATAAAATATCTTACAAGATATTGATTTAGGTTTCCTCTTGCCATCCTTTCCTACCGTCGTCCAGCAAAAAGAGTCCTTAGCCGTTTCCGAACAGGGTTTAACAGCTAATTTTTTTTCAGTTGGATTAACTAAAAACTGAACATACTCTGTTTCCGGTAGTTTTCTTATACAAGCGGTATTAACGGATACTTTTTCTGCTGTCAAGGTTACCGATGGTTCAAATAAATGCGCGAAAAATTCGCCTCTTACAACCTGATAACCCTCATACGAAAAATCGGCATCTTGAATTACTCCGCTTTCCTTTTCAAATTCATTATTATTTGATACCAACTCAATCATCGTTCACACCCATGTCCTTTAAAATATTATTTATATGATTTGCAGCTTCCTGTTGGGTCGTTACACCCTCTTCACCTATACTGTAAATTACATCTTCCGAAGGGCATTCTATTTCGTCATACTTTCTGTCAGAATACTCAAAAGCCTGCGATTTGTAATATTTTTCACCAAAGGAATTGGCCCATTGCGCAGGATATGCTTTTATTTTGCGCACTCTTTTTTTACAGTTTTGTTCGTCCAGATACTCTTCCTCATCTTGAACGATTAGCAAGACTGCTTCTGACATTTCAAACAATATATAACCTTCTTCTTCTGTTCCATGATATTTACCGAGTATCTTATATTGAGAATTGTCAACCCACCCAAATAGATTATAAATTGTCGGTAAAAAAGCGCTGCCACTAATAATCTTCGGATAGCATTGACCATCACGTATTTTGCTCCACTCAAAACTGTATCTCGAATTATTAGAAGCTCTTCTCACAGCAACCTTTTTCTCATATGGATTAATTAGCAATTCTACCTTTGACGCATTTCTAAGTTTATTTACACACGCCCGATTAAATAATATTTTTGATGAAGTAACTGATATCTCCAACTGACCATATGATGTCATAAACTGGGTTCTGACTAACTCATAACCACTAAGATCCACCGACCCTTTTTTTACTTCATATTTCAGTTGTCTTGAAGGTATTTTTGTTATTCCAGTCAAAACGCTATCGCTTGCCTGATAATAATCCTCTGATGTAAACCCAGCCCATTTAGGATGAATGGTTATAAATCCAACCAGTGCTCCTTTTTTTATTACCTTCATCTCCGGAAAATAACCTTTATTCCCATACTTTGCGTTTCTAATCATTTTTTGAACGGCAAAGAAGTCTTCTCGTGAAATAATTGCTGTATGATGATTTTTCTGACGATACTGATTTCTGTCATGATTATTCTTCTTTGATTTATGATTTAAATAATTGGGAACAAAAGTTTTCCTTGCCAAAACATCCCCACAATATCTTTCATTGGTAAGAATCTGCAACACACTTCCAGCCGACCAGGATGGATTACCTCTTTTTGTTAACCTTTCCAATTCAGTTAATGCATCTGCAATTTTCTGCGTCGAATAACCATATAGATAAGAAAAGAAAATAAGTCTTACGGTTTTAGCTTCTTCTTCATTTATAATCAGATTCCCGTCCTCGTCATGATCATATCCAAGAAGTACCGGAGTCAGAAAAATTCCCCTCTTAAATCTCATTTCTATTGAAGCATTCATTATTTCGGATTTCGTATGGCTTTCTTCTTGAGCCAGTGTCGCAATAAATGAAAGTGACATCTCAGAATTTTCATCAAGAGTAAAAATATTCTCGGTCTCAAAAAAAACACCTATTGGTGGTTCCGCCGCTTTTAACTGTCGAACATACCCTATACAGTCAATTATATTTCTCGCAAATCTCGAAACACTCTTAGTCACAATTAAATCTATCTTGCCAGCTCTGCAATCTTGAATCATGCGAATGAAGTTATCGCGATGTTGTAGTGATGTTCCTGAAATACCTTCGTCAGCATAAATATCTACAAGTTCCCAATTGGGCTTTCTGTTTACAAGATCCTCATAGTGATTCTTTTGTAGTTCATAAGAAGAGGTTTGATTCGGATCATCTGTTGATACTCGTGCATATACAGCTACTCTCTTATGAGCTTCCGATCTGTAAAAATCTTCTTGTGGTGTAGCCGGAATGACATCAAGTATTTCTTCATCAACACCTTTATATCTCTCTCTGATTTTCTGCTTTATTACCTTATTATCATTTTGTTGTTCTTCCTTATTCTCCATTTCATATCTCCCATATTTTTTGTGATTATCACAAAAATAATATAAATAATATTATTCAGCCATGCCCTGACGGTTAATCTTTTAACCCATAGGTTAAATATTAACAAAAAAATAACCGCCAGAACATTTTCTGTACGGTTATTACGTGATATAAGATTGTATTATAGAAGAAATACTATCTAAAAGAAGCTGTTGTTTTTCAGGGGTACAAAGGGAAATCATTTCTGATAACTCTTCATTATTTAGCACTGATATTTTTTCAGAAGAACTGTATACCAGATCATTTATTGTTACTCCTAAAACTCCAGATATTTCATATAATTTTTGTAAACTTGGTTTTTTCTTTGCTCTCTCAATATTGCTTATATACGCAGAAGAAGTATTTATTGCAAAAGCAAGTTCTTCCTGTGTAATATGTTTACTCATGCGAAAACTCTTTATTCTTTTGCCTACAAGAATATAATTAATATTCACATTTTCCCCTTTCGGGGTAATACCCCTTTAAAGGTACTACCCTTATTGGGGATTATAGTGCATGATAATAAAAAAAGCAATGGTGAAAAAATGATTACCTATGACAATCTTTGGAATATATTAAAAGAAAAAAATGTTTCTCAGTATAAACTATGTAATCTGGGCATTAGTCATTCTACGTTAGACAGATTGAAGAAAAATCAACCTGTAAGTACCGAAACTATTAATAAACTATGTTTCTTTCTCAAATGTGATATTTGTGATATTATGACGTACTCAGAATATTCATTAGAAGATGAGTTTCCAGTTTTACCTAATGAGAATTAGTTTTTCTAGAATTTATAATACTATATTTTTCATTTAATTGTGCGGCTTAATTCTTCAAAATTCACTACCCAATCCTCTTTAATTATTGAATCATCTGATAATCTTAATATTTGATTATGATTTGATACAAAATTAGCACCATTCATTTCATCGAATAATCTTAAAATTGCTAGTTTTAATAATTCTAACGTTTTTTCCTGGTTTGTCATTAGAGGATTATAACCATCAAAAATCACTTCAGACATAGGTATAATATACTCTATGCAATAATATTTGCTATTATTATAATAATCATTGCATATTTCTGAGATTCCCAGAAATCTTCCAATAATATCAATTATCTCTGGGCATCGTTCCAATGAACTATAGTAACCATTCCCCTCTGACTCCAAATATGAACGAAACGCAAATCCATTTATACAATAATCGAATTCTTTTTCATTGCCTAGTCTCCATCGGATATACATACTTTCGCTATTTCCAAACTTCTCTAAATCAACTTTCCTTCCTTTGTAATACAATTCAATATGCTCGCATTCTTTCTTGAATGTAACATTGTATTTTCCAAAAAAATCTGAAATTGGAGAGTCTTCTATTAACAATTGTTTCAAATTAAAGTTTGCACGAAGATCTGTTCCATTTAATCTGCGAGAAAGATGAAACATCTGTATACTTTCGAGTTCTTCGTTACCAGTATGATTTACAAGGAATTGAGTAACCCATTCATGTAGTTCTATTTCTCTATTTAAGAGCATTGAAAGAAATAAATCTTCCATTTCCTCTTCAGAAAGATCTAAAAATTCCATAACTCCATTTTTCAATGAGTTCATATTCCTCGCGTCTAAATATTTCATGATTGATTTTTCGCCTATTATCTCTACACCTTTTGAGGCGCGTTATTTCTTTTTACACATTTATACTTTAAAAAATAATTTCCAGCTGACTAGACTTTTCCATTCTCTCTGATAATCTTAAGAATCTTCTCTCCGTACTTATCATACTTATTTTCACTTACCCCGCTTATCGCAAGCATTTCCTGCTTGGACTCTGGTTTCTTTAACGCAAATTCCATAAGCGTTTTATCATGAAAAATACAAAAGGCCGCCAATTTCTCTTCCCTGGCAAATTCAAGTCTTACCGCCTTTAATTTTTCAAACAATTCTTTCTCGTCATCATCCAAAGAAGAGGTATCTGTTTGACTTCTTTTCTTTTTGGGTTTCTCCTCGTCGGAATGTTCTTCTTTAACAACTGCTTTGGGCTTTTCTCTGTTTTGGAAGATTTCACGTATCGATACTCTCTCACCTCTTGGTTTATCTTCTTCCGAGGATGTTTCCGTTTTCTTAATATCTTCCAGGTAACTCATTCCTTTTACGAAAGCTAGCGGAAAAGCGAAATCTTTTTCCGTTTCGGATTCAAAATAAACCGTAAAATCTTTTACTGAGCCTGCATTTGTATAACCTACACCGGTTATTTCACCTTTGCCGTATGCAAACTGATATACCTTATCACCGCATTTTGGCTCTCTGACAGGTGTTTGATTATATTGTTTTTTTGCATATGGACCGGACGCTTGATAATATGGTGTTCTCATTCCTGCAGCTCTGGCAGCTGCGCTCTTTTTATCATATTCACGTGTCGTGTTCTTCTTAGATCCAAAACTAAAATCCGTCTGTCTTTTATCGTATGTAATAGTCGGATTCTTTAATTCTTCAACAAATACGGATTCTTCCTTTTCGTATGTAAATATATTAAGCTTCGACTTAGCTCTTGTCATGCCGACATAAAACAGTCGTCTCTCTTCTTCCCCCTCTTTTTCTTCCCGTTTATTCTTGGGATCCTTAATAAGAGAAGGATTTGCCGGAAATACGTCGTCACACACGTCCATCAGAAATACCTCTTCATATTCGAGTCCTTTGGATGAATGAATCGTCGAAAGAATAAAGTTGGCATTATAATCGGTTGTGCCGTCTTTAAGCATGTTATAAAGATATCCGACTCTTTTTTCAAAGCTTTCAATGTTCTTTTCCCTGTAAGCAAGCATGGAAAGAATGAAAATCTTATTCGGATCCATTCCGTTTCTTTCCATGTATTCACCGTATCCCATGAATTTAACAATTCTGAATATTGCTTTATCCGGGCTCTCTTTTAACATATGTGCAAGATGCGTTGCGGCAGCATTACATTTACCGACAACCATTCCGGAAACTCCCGGAACATATCTTGCTGTATCCAATACCGGAGCCTTTTGCCTTTTGCTTAAGGTAACCATCTGCTCGGCCTGATTCTTTTTTAGATATGTCTGGAATTTGTAATAAACCTTCATGAAAAGATCTGCGTCATAAGGATTTCTAGCAAATCTCATAATGTTGAATACATCCTGCACAACACGGTGTGTAAAGAATGTCATTTCAAGGCCTTTAATACGATATGACATATTATTTCTGTCAAGCAGATCAACAAGCGGAATACAGCTTTCATTCAAGCGATACAGCACCGCGGTTTCGTGATTGCAATCCTGCGCAACTTTTACAAGATAATTATACTGATTGCTTCTTCCTTTAAGTTCCACATATCTGATATCGCTTCCTTCAGGTCTTACTGCTTCCATAGTCTTTTTATGGCGATAAACATTTTTTTGTATGAACGTATCCGCAACATTAACTATCTTTGCATTTGAACGGTAATTCTTGCTCATTACAAGAACCCGAGCATTATTATGCACTTTTTCAAAATCAAGCAAAGCTTCGGGATATGCTGCTCTGAAACCATATATACTCTGATCTTCATCGCCTACCATAAACAGATTTCCGTTCATTCCCGCAAGAAGACTGATTATCTTATGCTGAATCTTTGACGTATCCTGAGCTTCATCAACACATATATACTGGAACTGTCTTCTGTAATCTTCCAACAGTTCTTTATCGGTACGAAGCATTCTGTATGCATACACCATCTGATCATCGTAGTCCATCAGGCGGTTATCTTTAAGGTATTGATTATAGACATCGTAAACCTGCAAAAGAGGAATATCTTCTCTTTCGCCTATCTCTTTTATCTCGTCTTCCTCAAGAAGCATATTTTTACAATATGTTATCCATGTTTTTACTGTTCTGACATCGCTTTCGGTAGGATATTCAGAAAGCATTTTCGAAAGAATATCCGTAATAATACGGTTCGCCTCTTTTTCATCCGTCAAAAGTTCAAAAGAGGGTTTGCCTATCTTTTTCCCATATGCCTGGATAACTTTAGCACAGATACCGTTTATCGTTCTGAATTCAACTTCCGATGCGAGTTCATCCCCGAATATGGATGCAAAACGTTGTCCCATGTCTTTGGTAGCAGCTATTGTATATGTTAATACCAGGATATTTTCCGGAGCTATTCTGCGACAAAGAATCATGTATCCGATACGGGTAACAAGTACAGTCGTTTTTCCGCTTCCG
>JAEEGL017201119.1_pt1 | contig 24639 bp, 16 predicted proteins | sample 9134231 | NCBI WGS metagenome assembly JAEEGL01 (sample SAMN16246548, study PRJNA631951) | gut metagenome | biome: gut microbiome; feature: rumen; material: fiber-attached | host: Bos | place: Iran: Karaj | collected 2018-10
ATTCGGCAACCTCCTTCTTCGCAGCAGAAATTACCTCCACGGACCACTTGACCTTCGGATTCTTCAAATACCATATTCGGGTTGGTCTGACTCTCTTTGCTATAGGGGCCAAAATCGTCGGAGCAATATTCATCCACATTGCCGCACATGTCGTAAATGCCCAGTTCGTTGGGAGCCTTTCCCTTCACGGGGTGCGTACCGCTTTCCATGTCATTAACCCACCCCACTTCGGAAAGATTGTTTGAGCCGGCAAATTTGTAGCCCTTGCTCTTGTTGCCTCCGCGAGCCGCATATTCCCACTCAGCCTCAGTCGGAAGACGGAATATCCGGCCAGTAAGTTCACCAAGTTTATCAGCAAAATATTCGGCATCACCAGCGTCAACCGATTCAACAGGCAAATCTGCACCAACCTTGTCAGACGGATTTTTACCCATGACCGCTTCATACAGGGCCTGAGTCACTTCTGTCTCAGCGATGTAGTAGTCAGAGAGCGTAACTTCGTGGGCGGGTTTCTCTTCAGGCTGGGCGTCCTTGCCCTGCTCAGGTGTAGCACCCATGGTAAAAGTACCACCCTTGACAAGAATCATGTTGAATGTGACACCTTTCACCGTGAAGGACACCTTCTCTTCATTGACGGTGCTATCTTTAGCTACACTGTCTTTGGAGGTTTTGTCGGTGGTTTCGTTTGACGCGCTCTTTGAAGCAGAAGAACCGCATGACATCATAGCCAGAGGACATGCCACAAGAGCCAGCAAGAAAAAGGAATGTAGTTTTTTCATTTGACAGTTTTTAAAAGGTTTATATTTTTTGCAAAGTTATGTTAACGTTTGTTTTGTTGCAAAAATAGGAGTGTGGACTTTTGTTGTTTTTCGCAAAAGTCCATATTATCGGGGAGCCCATCTCCACCTCTTCGGATGAGGGAGAGAACGTTCATGGGCGAGGCGGGAGAACAGAGGCGTCGCCCCTAGATACAGCATTAGGCAATTGGAGATGAGAGCGGTTGCAGAAGACATATTATTTGACAAAGCCTTTTGATTTGAGCCAAAGAATCATCTGGGCACTCCACGACTCGGTGGTGGTAGTGCCAGTCTGGGGCAACAGTTCATAGGGACCGTTGCCGTCGCCATAGATATGCAGTTCAGCATTGGCACCCGCCTTTTTCCATTCCATAAACAAGGCGACGAGTCCGGCAGCCACATTGGGGTGGTCGGCACGTGTCATGATGAGCAAAGGAGGCGCGTCTGCAGTGACCGTGACAGGCATGAGCGAAGGCCCGAAATTGGTGCAGATGAAGTCGGGTCGTTCTTGTAGATTTGCAGCACCCATCAAAGCGGCTAAGGCGACACCTCCCCCGGCAGAGAATCCCAAGTAACCAATTTTATCAGGATGGATATGCCACTCTTGGGCATGCTGCCTCACCATTCGCACAGCAGCCCGTGCATCCATCGCAGCAAGTCGAAGGATGGAGTCGCCTGCGGAAGTGTGCATCGGATTGGCGTCGGCTTGTGGGAAATGGTCGGGATGCGTCACATCTACCATCGGCGGCATTTTCAGGCCTTGCGGCATGGAACCACCATCGACTTTCGGCATCAGGTGATAGCGCAGGCCGATAGCTGCAATGCCTTGTTCGTTGAGGAATGCAGCCATTTTGACCACATCACTCTCCCATGACAACCAGCGCATAGCACCACCGGGACAGAGAATGACGGCACAACCATTTGCCTTTTCCGCACTTGGCAGGTAGACTTCGATGGCAGCGCGTGCGTTCTCATCCGTTGAGGCATTGTCCGTAGGGAGGAAACAGCGCGTTTGAGCCCAAGAGACGAACGGCAAGGACAACAGGATGAATAATATTCTTTTCATAAAACAGGCTCCAGATAATTGATAATTTTGCCGTTTTGGGCGGCATATGCTATTTCACGACGTGTACTCTCGCCTATATAGCCACCCACATTGATGACAAATATCTCATCGGCGAGGTCGATCTTGCGCAGGTGCATGTCATCGAGCATTTCTTTGGTTCCCTCCGTCCACACCTCGTTGTCACCGGAATGGCCGAACAATCCCACGCTGATGACGATGCATCCCTGAAGGGTCAGGCTTTTCTGCGCCTCAAGAAATTGCTCTTTGAAACGGGTGCTGCCACAAAGCGTGACGATTTTGTAGTTTTTTATCATGTCTCAGGATGGCAAGATGTTTATTTTCTCCGACAAAGATACATCATTTTTGTCGATTAGCAAGAAAGAACGACAAAAAAACTCAACAACGTTTTAACAAAATCATATACAATTGTTTTGTGGTGTCTTCAATATAAATTACCTTTGCACACAAATAATACAATATTACCGCTATTCTGGAGACGGACCATATCTCCACATATTAATAACAAACTACTCAACAACTATGATTAAAAGAATTGCGAGTATCATACTGCTGCTGGCCACACTTTCTACAGTGGAGGCGCAAACAGGTTTCGACAAACCCGTCAGTCAAATGATAGAAGAGATGGCTCCCGGATGGAATCTCGGCAACACGATGGAGGCAGGAAACAACGCGAACAATTTCACCGACAAAGGAGGACTGGGCGCGGAAACCTCATGGCAACAGACAAAAACCACACAGCAAATCATCGACTATGTAAAGTCGATGGGGTTTAAGTCGGTACGCATCCCGTGCGCATGGGTCATGGGGCATATCTCTGACGCATCCACCTATACGATAGACACACAATGGATTGCACGTGTGAAAGAAATTGTAGATTACTGTATCAACGACGGTCTTTACGTCATCATCAATGACCATTGGGACGGAGGATGGTTAGAAAACCACATAGCCGACAGTGACATCAACACCATCAACCGAAACAAGACCATTCTTCACACCATATGGACACAGATAGCCACCGCTTTCAAGGATTATGACGAGCACCTGCTCTTTGCCGGATTGAACGAGCCCAACGCTGACAATCAAAATGCCACAAACAACCTGGTGGAATACGAACAGGTTTTTATCGATGCCGTACGAGCCACAGGGGGCAACAATGCACGACGGGTGCTCGTGATACAAGGACCATCGACAGACATCAATCACACCTGCAACTACATGAAGAACAATATGCCAGAGGATACAACTGAAGGGCGAATGATGATAGAGGTACATTATTATAATCCTTGGCAGTTTTGGGGAATGGAGAAAGACGAGAATTGGGGCAAAGTGTTTTATTATTGGGGGGCCGGAAATCATCAAAACGGATCGCAGCACAATGCCACTTGGGGCGAGGAGGACGAGATGAGGAACCAACTGATGAAGATGAAGACCAACTTTGTGGACAAGGGCATACCCGTTGTCATTGGCGAATTTGGAGCCAACTGGCGCGACATTTCCAATTTAGCGGGTGAAAGCCAAGATAAACACAACGCATCTATCAAAGCACATTATCGTGAGCTGCACCGTCTATGCAAAGAACTAGGCGGCATGGCTCCATACGTGTGGGATATCAATGTGGCTAACCGAGAGGGAACTAAAGGCATCATGACCCTTATCAACCGCAGCACCCTCTCCGTCTATTGCACCTATGCCATGGAAGGAATCAACGAAATTTATCCCCAATCCGGGCAAACAGGTATTGATAAAATATCATCGAGCCTCCAGTCCACATCCCCCGCCATCTATAATTTGTACGGCATGAAAGTTTCAGAAACGTCGGATTTATGCAACCTTCCCGCCGGCATTTACCTAAAGAACGGCAAGAAATATGTCAAGCAGTAATGCTGCTGACTAGAAGAACGAGGCATTAGCATTACATACATCGTACTCACGAACAAAGCAAAATCTCAGAAAACAGAAAATCGCCAATTGTTTAATCAAACAATTGGCGATTTATTCAGCATGATTCCAGAGAATTGGCTATGCCCATCTCCGCACTGCCACGGACAGAGCAACACAAAAAGAAAAAACCCTATGTCAGAAAACAAGTTTTCGACTCAGGGTCTTTTCTTTTCGTGACTCCCGCGGGATTCAAACCCACAACCTTCTGATCCGGAGTCAGATGCGCGATTCAATTGAGCTAGGGAGCCATTTTTGCAAATGCGGTTGCAAAGGTATGATGTTTTTTTGGATTGAACAAATTTTTTGGGGATTTTTTTGAGTATTTTTTATTGGAGGGGGATGGAAAGGAGGAGAGAATCATGTTTTTCGGATTGTAAATCCTTATACTCATGACGGGAGGAGGCGGGAGGTGTTTATGATTGGTCGTCGCGGAAGCGGTCGCCCCAGCAACGGAGCATTTGCTGGTAGAGTTTTTCCTCATTAGGATAATGCTGGGCCATCCACAAGCGGTGGTTTTTGAGTTCGTCGGGTAAAAATTGCTGTTCGACGAAATGGCCGGGGTAATCATGGGAATAACGGTATCCGTCGGAATATCCCAGTTGTGCCATGAGCGATGTGGGGGCATTGCGCAAGTGGAGGGGCACTGGCAGATTGCCTGTTTCGCGCACCAAGGCAAGCGCTTTATCGATGCCGAGATAGGCGGAATTGCTCTTGGGGCTTGTGGCAAGATATACGGTGGCCTCGGCAAGAGGTATCCGGCCTTCGGGCCATCCTATTTTCATGACCGCGTCGAAAGCGGCATTGGCCAACAACAGTGCATTGGGATTGGCCAGTCCGATGTCTTCTGCAGCACTGATGACGAGTCTTCTGGCAATGAACGCAGGGTCTTCCCCACCCTCTATCATGCGGGCCATCCAGTAGAGAGCCGCATCAGGATCGCTTCCGCGAATGCTTTTAATGAATGCCGATATGATGTCATAATGCATCTCGCCGTCCTTGTCGTAAGCGAGCGGATTTTGCTGCAAGCGGTTGACGACAAGTTCGTCGGTGATGACCACCTCGCTGTCATCATCACCTGTACCTACAGCAAGTTCCAGGATATTCAGCAATTTTCTGGCATCGCCTCCGCTATATCTCAGTATCGCGCCTGTGTCTTTGACGGTGATTTTGCGTTTTGAGAGTTCGATGTCCTGATGAATGGCGCGGTCGAGCAGTTTGAGCAAATCGTCCTTCTCAAGGGGTTTCAGCACATAGAGTTGACACCTTGACAGCAGCGGCCGGATGACCTCAAACGAGGGATTCTCGGTCGTTGCGCCGATGAGCGTGATGGTGCCTCTCTCGACTGCCCCGAGGAGAGAATCTTGCTGGTTTTTAGAAAAGCGGTGTATCTCGTCGAAAAAGAGAATGGGCGAATGCTGGTTGAAAAATCTGGCGTTTTTTGCTTTTTCAATCACATCGCGGACGTCTTTCACGCCACTGGTCACGGCGCTGAGCGTGTAGAACGGCGTTTCGAGTTTGTTGGCGATGATTTGGGCAAGTGTGGTTTTTCCCACGCCCGGTGGTCCCCATAAGATAAATGAGGATATATGCCCTGTGTCGATCATTTGTCGCAGCACAGCGCCTTCGCCCACAAGATGCCTTTGGCCGATGTATTCATCGAGCGTACGGGGCCTTAATCTTTCTGCTAACGGTTGATTCATAATCCAAGTGCAAAGTTAATGAATTTATGAAGAGAATGAAAAAAAAGCAGATAATTTTTTGCAGATAATAGATTAATGTATATATTTGCAACGCACAAATGTGGGATTTCTATAACCCACCTTAAATCGAGACCAGAAACACTGCTAATGAAAATTACGATACTCCAGACAGACATCGAGTGGTCATTGCCTTTGCAAAACGCTCAGAAAGCTGAAGCGCTGATATCCTCAGCCCCGCCGAGCGACGTGTATGTATTGCCAGAGATGTGGAGCACCGGTTTTGCCACCCAAGCGAGAGGCATAGCCGAGAGTGACGACCAGTCATTGCAGTGGATGCGGCGGACCGCCCGTCGGACGGGTTCTGCCATATGTGGCAGCGTGTCGATTGTATGGGGTGACAGTCACCGCAACCGTCACTATTTTGTGCGGCCTGACGGCACCTACGATTTCTATGACAAGCACCACCTGTTTCGTCATGGCGGTGAAGACCGAGAGTATGAGTCGGGCGACAAGCGTACGATAGCCGAGTGGCAGGGCATGAGATTTTTGCTGCTCACATGCTATGACCTGCGTTTTCCGCTGTGGTGCCGCTACCGCGAGGATTACGATGCCATCATCGTAGTGGCGAATTGGCCCAAGAACCGAATGAACGCCTGGCATATCCTGTTGCGAGCGCGTGCCATTGAGAACCAATGCTATGTAATTGGCGCCAACCGCGTGGGTCGCGACCCTTACTGCCAATATACCGGCCACAGTGTCATCATCGACCCTAAAGGCTTTACCGTGTCGGGCGGCGCAACGGAGGGCGAGACGATTGTTAGCGGGGAAATCTCGTTGGAAGAAGTGCAATCATTCAGAGAAAAATTTGAAGTATTAAAAGACAGAGATAACTATACATTATGAGACAAGAAAAGAGGACATTAAGTCTGAAGACACTGAACAAGAGCAACGTTTGGGACTTACAGGAAAACGACATTTTCCGCATGTGGGAAGCCGCTGAGAAAGATGCCGACCTGAAAGACAACGTACGCCGTTACCTTGATATCATCAAGAGTGCATTTGACATAGAAGAGGTGAAGGTGGACAAGCCTGAAATCATCAAAAAATACGAAGCACGCGGTTTCAAAGTGGGTCAGATACGCATGGACGAGAACACGAAATCGAAATGGGGCATCAAGAAGCGCCCGATACTTCGTGTGACTGACCTGACGTATGAGAACATCCATCACATCAGCGCCGCGAAACTCATCGAGGTGTTGGACCGTAATTTCGGAGGCGGCTGGGACAGTTTGTCACAGAGCATCAAAGACATCATTGAGAGCGGCTTCGACATCAGCACCACTACCCTACCTAAAGACCGGCTGCGTAAACCCGGCGGAATGTACGAGAAAAAGGTGAACGACGGTTTCGAGGTATTGGAAATAACGAAGGGTCTTTGGATAGAGGCTATCTTTGCCAAAGCGAAGCCCGAAGTGGAGAAACCCCGGATGAAATACGATGATCCTGAAGACTTGCCCGAAAACGGTGAGGATGAAGACGAGGATCTGCCGGAAGTGGAGGACAACTATAACGACGACGACGATGATGACGACGATTACGACGAGGACAAGTTGACCGAAGAGAGTTATCGTACGACGTTTGAGACCGACCCGGAGGATTTGAGCCTTGAGGCTGAAGGCATGAGCGATGAATACGAAGATGAATAAAAGATAACAAGGGGGGCTTTTGAAACGCCCCCTTTTTTGGTTTTCGGATTGGAGGAATGAGAACGGACGGGAGCCATAGGGATTATGGGAATAATGGGATATGGATGGGGAGAAGATGAACCTTTGAAAAAGAATTGGATATATGGATTTTTCATCAGACGAATACCGGCGTGAGGAACTGATACGGCTCATTGAACGGTCTGTGCAACAATTGACGCTTCAAGAATTAGAAGCACTCTACTATGATATGAGCACGAAAAATTACATTCACGAAGCGACATGAGCGACATCACCATCCGGCCGGCAACAGGACTCGACATCACGACCATCCACGAATTGGCATGGCGTATTTTTCCGCATACTTACCGTGAGATATTGACTCCAGAGCAAAATGCATACATGATGGAGTGGATGTACTCGGAGACCAGTCTGCGCGACCAAATGGCAAACGGACATCAATACCTGTTGGCATACGACGGAACGGTGGCAGTGGGTTATGTCAGTGTGGAACAACAAGACGAGCACCTATTTCATTTGCAAAAGATTTATGTGTTGCCCGAACGTCAGGGCGAAGGTGTGGGACGACAGCTGTTTGAGGCCGCCATCGCACTGATTAAAAGTCAGCATCCCGGCCCCTGCGCCATGGAACTGAACGTGAACCGCCAGAACCGGGCTGTCACGTTTTATGAGTGCATGGGCATGCACAAAGACCGCAGCGGCGATTTCGACATCGGCCACGGCTTCTACATGAACGATTATATCATGCGGATGGATATTTGAAAGATTATTATTGCCATCATGGCCATATTGGAATACTTACTAAACAATTTCATCAGAGTGAGTTTGAAGGGCTGTTCTGAAAATCATGAAGATATGTTGATTACAAAAATTTAGCATTGCAGTCTTTAGGTAAAATGCACTAGAGATGGTAAAGAAAACAATCGAGACACACTCACGGGCTGATCTTTTTGTATGTGAGATGCCCCCTCTCACTCTTCAGGAAAAAGAAGAGTTGAAGGTGCGTATCGAACGTTCCATCGAAAAGTATTACCAAAAGAATGGGGAATGAAGAATGGGGAATGGTTGCGGCACGATGAAGAATGACAAATGACGAATGGGAAATGTAACCACAAATGACTTAACGGCTTTATTACTTAAAAAATAGTTACAAAATCAGGAGGAATACGTCTGTTTTATATACAAAGTATATGAAACAGTTTTTTTTATATTTATTTTTGGCATTGACGGTGTTGATGCCAGATACGATGATGGCTCAGGAGCGCTATCAGGTTGGTGTGTGCGACTGGATGATTTTGAAGCGTCAGAAGTTGGGCGCATTTGATTTGGCCAAGCAATTGGGTTGTGACGGTTTAGAGTTGGACATGGGTTCACTGGGTCAACGCGAAGCCTTTGAAAACCAGTTGCGAGATGACCACCAAGCGGAAATATTCAAGCGCACAGCCGACAGTCTCGGTATCACGGTCGGTGCTGTGGCGATGAGTGGTTTTTATGCTCAGGACCTGACGAAAAAAGACACCTATCTGTCATTGGCTGCAGATTGTTTCGACACGATGGACAAGATGGGAGGCGTGAAGGTCGCTTTTCTACCTTTGGGCGGTAGCGGCAATGACTGGACCACAAACAAGACGAAACGTGCTGAGATAGTAAAACGACTGCACGAGATAGGCGAAGCCGCCAAGCAACGCGGCAAACGCGTAGGCATAGGCACCCCGCTTGACGCGAAAGGTAATCTGAAATTGTTGAAAGAGATTAAGAGTGAGGGCATCGGTATCTTCTATTCTTTCCAAGCCACCATAGAAAACGGTCTTGACATCTCGGAAGACATGAAGCGTCTGGGCGCTAAGAATATCTGCGCCATCCATGCTTCGAACACCGACGGCAAATGGTTGCGCGATGACTCGCTCGTGAACCTGCCCGCCATCAAGCAGACACTCGACGCGATGGGTTGGAGCGGATGGCTGTTTGTGGAGCGCAGCCGCAATACCAGTATGGTGCGCAACGTGAAGATGAACTACGGCAATAACGTGCGCACACTGAAAGAGGTGTTCAACTCCTACCCCACCCCCGAAGTGGCACTCAAGAGCGAGGGTCGCGACGAGGCATACGTGAAGACCATCGTCGGTCGTGCAGAAAAAGCGACCGATGAATTAAGTATCACGTGGACACCTAAAGGCGAAAACGTACGCAATATCATCGCCAACCGTTATTTCGAGCTGAATGACATCTATGAAGAGCGCGACTCACTGAAGAAAAGCGACAAGAAAATGGCGGAAGCGCTATGCGACTCGCGCTTGTACCGTTCGCATTTCGCCTTCGATGCCAACCTGTCGAAATATCTGAAGCCTCAGGAGATAGAACGAGTGAAAGACGTGATGACATACGACGTGGTGAAAGTGACCTATGATGCACATTGTGAGATGATACCCTCTTTGACTGAAGAAGAGAAGGCACAAATCATGATTTGGCTGAAAGAAGCGCGTGAATTTGCCATCGACGCGGAGAGCAGCAAGAAAAAACATGAGATGTTCGGCAAATACAAAGGGCGTATCAACAATTACCTGACCAAACGGGGTTATGACCTGACTAAAGAACGGGAAGAGTGGTATAAGAGGATTGAGAATAAGTAATCCCCACCTAATCCCCACCTTGACCCTCTCAAAGGGAGGGAATGAATAAGTGAAAGAAGACATACTCCTAGAGAACAAGATGACTAAGTGTAAAAGTTGAAATCATAAGAACAAACGATATGAAAAAGTTATTATTACTCGTGGTGTTATTGATGTTGCTGACAGCTTGTAAGCATGAGCAAGAGGTTCAATTACAAGAAGTGACATTGGAAGTCAGCCTTCCTGAATCAGATTCCATAAAAGGAGACAGCCAAGAAGTGAAGAACGTGATGGCAGACATCAGACACGTAATCGCCCAACGATTGGAGATAGAAGAGAAAGATATCCTTGAGATAGAAGGTGACGCCAATCATCTCACAGTCAATCTGCCCATGCCAATAGACACGGCAAGAGTCAACCGTCTGTTGAGTCAGAGAGGAGAATTCGGTTTTTGGGAAACATGCCGTTCCGACAAAATCGCCGGGCAGATAGAGGAAGGAAGAAAACAGATGAAAGAAGGTGACAGGTTGCTTCGTTTGTTGCAACTCAGCTCCAATGATTTATGCATCTTGGGATATGCTCAAGAGAAAGACACCGCAGAGGTGAACCGTTTGCTGCAAAGCGCAGAGATACAAAAAAGGCTCAGTCCCGACCTCAAACTTTGCTGGGGTGCTCAGAAAGAAGAATTTAGGGGCAATACTATTCCAAATAATGAAGACTTGGCAAACGATACCGAACCAGCGGTATTCGGACTGTTCTGTGTGCGCGGAACTTCAGCTGCCATTACAGGAGACAAAATCACAGAAGCCAAGGATGAAATGGATTCATTCAATCATTCTCCCATCGTGATCCTGAAGATGAACGAGGAGGGAGCCAAACAGTTTACTGACTTCACCAAGAAAAATATCGGTCAGCAGGTTGCCATCGTCATCGACGATCAGGTTTATAGCGCACCAATGGTCCAAATGGAAATCACCGGAGGAAATGCATCTATAGCCGGCCAATTTACCCTGGAACAAACCAAAGAACTGGCATTGATACTCGGTTCGGGCATTCTTAAAGGAACCGCAAAAATCGCCACGAAGTAAAGGTCAGCAAGAGCATATCAACTAAAAATCAATTTAATTTACCAACAATGAGAAAATACATACCTCTGGCAGTGTTTCTGCTATGTTTCACGACATTATCCGCCCAGCGACAGGTGCAAGCCACAGGGCAAAGAGGGTTGACCGCCACGGCCAACAGTCCCTATGCCGTGATGACCTCCACACCCGTCAATGCCGTGGAATGGACAGCAGGTTTTTGGGGAGATTTGTTCGAAGTATTCAGCAAGACATCCGTTCAAAGCATGTGGGAAACCTGGCAGAGTGAGGAAGGCAAGGGGTTTAATAATTTCCTCATCGCCGCGGGTGAGAAAGAAGGCAAGCACCACGGCCCGCCTTTCCACGACGGTGACATGTATAAATGGCTGGAAGCCCTGGCCGCGGTCTATGCCGTGACCAAAGACGCCGAACTGGACAAGATTATGGACCGGTTTATCGGATGTGTGGTAAAAGCGCAACGTGCGGACGGCTACATCCATACGCCGGTGATCATCAAAGAGAAAGCATCCACAGTTTCGGACGGGAAGAACAACGACAACACCGTGGTGGGCACCGCCACTGGCACCAAAGATGACGGGGCATTTGTCAACCGCTTGAATTTCGAGACCTACAACTTAGGACACCTCATCACCGCAGGCATTATCCATAAACGTGCTACGGGCAAGACCACACTGTATAACGCCGCCATCAAAGCTGGTGATTTTCTCTATAACTTTTGCAAGAAGAACGCGAAGGAACTGGCAGGCAACGCCATCTGTCCGTCGCACTATATGGCCGTCACCGAACTGTATCGTGAGACAGGCGATAAGAAATATCTGGAACTGGCCAAACAGTTTATCGACATTCGCGGCATGGTGGAAAACGGCACAGACGACAATCAGGACCGTATCCCCTTCCGTGAACAATACAATGCCATGGGGCATGCCGTCCGCGCCAATTACCTCTATGCCGGCGTGGCTGACTTGTATCTGGAGAGTGGCGAAGAACAGTTGATGAAAAACCTGACCTCCATCTGGCAGGATATTGTCAACCGGAAGATGTACATCACGGGAGCCTGCGGAGCCTTGTACGACGGCACTTCGCCCGACGGCACCGACTACAAGCCCGACAACATCCAGAAGGTACACCAAAGTTACGGCCGCGCTTATCAACTGCCCCACTCCACCGCCCATAACGAGACGTGTGCGAATATCGGCAACATGTTGTTTAACTGGCGCATGTTCCTTGCCACAGGCGACGGCAAATATACCGACATCATCGAGACCTGTCTTTACAACAGTGTGTTGAGCGGAATCTCATTAGACGGAGAAAATTATTTCTATACCAACCCAATGCGCATGAGTGATGAGTTCCCGTATACGCTCCGTTGGCCGAAAGAACGCAAGAAATACATCAGTTGTTTCTGCTGTCCACCCAACACACTGCGTACCCTTTGCGAGGCACAGGATTACGCCTACGCGCAAGGCAAGCGTGAGATATATGTGAACTTGTATGGCAGCAACTCATTGACGACAACCCTTGACGAAATCGGAGATGTTAAATTGGAACAAATCACCGAATATCCTTGGGACGGCACCGTAAAAATCATCATCACCAAACTGTCAGGAATGAAGAAGATGAGCATCAAGTTGCGTCAACCCGCATGGTGTATGAAATCGCTTATTCAGAAGAACGGCATCACGGTGACGCCACGCTATGAGAAAGGCTATCTGGTGCTCGACGGTCAATGGAAAGAAGGCGATGTCATCTCCTATACGATGCAGATGCCTGCGCGTATCGTCGAAGCCAACCCGCTGGTGGAAGAGTCACGCGGCCAAGTGGCAGTGATGCGCGGCCCGATTGTATATTGCGCTGAAAGCCCTGACCTAAACGGTGAAGATATCGACCATATTGTCGTCCCCGTTGACGCACAGTTCAAGCCCATGTGGACAAGGATTGGCACCATGAGCCTCATGTCACTCGAAGGCGAAGTAAATGTGCGCGATGAGGCATCGTGGGAAGGAACACTTTACCGCGACATCATCAACAAAAATAAACAGAAGAAAAACATCCGCCTCATCCCCTATTACGCATGGGGAAACCGCGGCAAATCAGAGATGACCGTATGGATGCCCGCCGATTATTGATAATCATCACCACCCTATTGGTCGGAGTGGCAGTTGGTGCCAAAGCCCCCACCCCGATTCTTCCCATCGGGATAGAGGAAGAGGTAGAAGATTCTTGCATGACGATCACCGTTTCGCCCGGTGACTTTACGATAGAACGGGCATTGCAAGAATCTCGGCTGTCACGTCTTCATGGTGAGAGCAAGACCACTCTATTGGAATTGCAACCTGGTATTTATCGTCTGTCACAACCCGTTATCCTCCGTCCAGAGGATAACGGTACGCGTATTGTGGGGAAAGGTGAAGTCATCATCAGCGGCGGCGTGAAGATAGCGGGATGGCAACGAGAGGGCAATTTGTGGGTAGCCGATGTTCCATTGTGGAACGGGCGACCTCTGGAATTCCGTCAGCTGTGGGTAAACGGCCGTAAAGCCATACGTGCACGCGATGTGAAAGATTTTGAGCAGATGTGGCGTATTCGCTCGGTAGATAAGGCAAAAGAGACCATCTATGTGCCAACCGAGGCGGTTTCTGCTATTCACGATTCACAATTGTCCACACTTGAGATGGTGTTGCATGAGATGTGGTGTATCGCCAATCTGCGGGTGAAGGATATCGAAATACAAGGCGACTCGGCAGCGATAACTTTTCATCATCCCGAGAGCCATATTCATTTCATGCATCCATGGCCATCGCCCATGGTGACACCCGACGGGAAACACAACTCCGCATTCTATTTCACAGGCGACAAAAGGCTTTTGGACGAACCTGGTGAATGGTATCTCGACCTACGTGGACAAAAACTCTATTATATGCCACGCGAAGGTGAAGACATGCTTACTGCCGATGTGGAAGCGCCCGCACTGGAAACGCTGGTGCGCGTGGAGGGTACGCCGGATGAGCCTGTCAGTGATGTACACATCGAGGGCGTCAGTTTTCAGTATGCCACATGGCTACGCCCCAGCCTTATGGGACATGCACCGTTGCAGGCAGGTATGTATATGATAGAAGCCTTTAAGATACGTCCACAAATACGCAGGCCGAATGGTGACCACGGACTTGACAATCAAGGATGGGTGGGCCGTCCGGCAGCAGCCGTGGAAGTGAATTGTGCCAGTGACATAGTCTTTGACAACTGCTCTTTCGAGCATTGCGCCTCGACTGGACTTGACTATCACCAATTTATCTCTGGCGGGAAAGTGAGCGGTTGCACCTTCCGCGACCTTGGCGGCACGGGCATTTTAGCAGGATCATTCGGGCCTGAAGGCCATGAGGCACATCTGCCCTATCACCCGTTTGACGAACGTGAAATATGCCGCAATCTGACAATCGAGAAGAACGTCATCACCGATGTGACCAATGAGGACTGGGGATGTGTAGGGATAGGAGCGGGGTTTGTGCGCGACATCAAGATATTGAGCAACGAAATATCCGAAGTATCCTATACCGGCATCAGTCTGGGTTGGGGTTGGAATCGGCAGCCCTGCGCCATGGCCAACAATCTTGTGAAAGGCAACCTGATACACCACTATGCCAAGCACATGTTTGACACCGCCGGCATCTACACTTTGGGAGCTCAACCCGGCACGGTCATTGAAGAGAATGTGGTCCGCGACATCTACCATCCGGGATACGTTCATGACCCCGAACATTGGTTCTACCTATATACTGATGAAGGGAGTTCGGGTATCACCATTCGCAACAACTGGACACCGGAAGAGAAATACCTGCAAAACTCCTGCGGACCAGGAAACATCTGGGAGAACAACGGACCGAATGCGACTTTGAACATTAATCATTGAACCATAACGGATAGAAAAAGACAACAATTTTCACGGATTCGACGGATGCCGGACTCCAAATATCCTAAAACTACGAATTGGACGAATTAAACGAATTGAAAGGAAGACTACGGATTCGACGGATTCGACGGATGCCGGACTCCAAATATCCTAAAACTACGAATTGGACGAATTAAACGAATTGAAAGGAAGACTGCGGATTTGACGGATTCGACGAATTAGGGATGTGTGAGAGCATTAAAACCTCTGCACTAAACCCGAAGCCCTCTACGGTAAAGCATAACAACAACGAAATAGAACCCTTATCACTATGAAAAAAAGTGCGACATGGATATGGTATCCCGGTGATTTTGAGATATGGTTGGGCAACCGCTGCAACAACCGGCGCACAGAGCGTGGGGCGATGTTCCCGCCGTTCTGGAAACAGGACTCGCACTATGTGACAGTGGAGTTCAGGAAAACTGTTGTGCTTGAAGAGGACGAATGCATTATCATCAAGACAGAAGGGCAATTCAATTTCTCTATCGATGGCAAGTTGAATTATCCCCATGCCGAGCAACACATACCCAAGGGCAAACACACGTTGAGTGTCAAAGTGTGGAATCAAGCCACCCCCCCAGCCTTGTTTGTAGAGGGTAATACGGTGAAGACCGATGCCTCATGGCTGGTGACGTATGAGGATAAGATTTGGATAGACGAGAACGGAGTGGCACATGGCTGTGGCATATACATGAATGCAGGAGCCTGGAACTTTAACAGTTCTGACGTCCCACCCTCACAATTCCAATTACCCCGGAAAGAATTACTCCCTGTAAGCATAGAAAGCATCGATGACAAGGAAAAACAACTGTATGGAACACTTTATGATTTTGGTCAGGAAGTATTCGGCTATTTGAAGGTTTTCAACTTAGAGGGAGGCAACATCAGAATCTATTATGGCGAGAGCCGTGAGGAAGCCCTCGACCCAGAGCACTGCGAGACACTTGACGTGTTGGAACCATCGAACATTCAGCGGCGGACGAACACCTCAACGAACACTTGGCACTATGAGTTGGACAGCAAGGCATTCCGTTATGTTTTCATCGAACCGACACCCGGCCACACACAGTATGACGGTGTGGCAGTAGATTACGAGTATGCCCCCTTCGACGAAAGCCGTAGCGGTTCGTTCCGTTGCAGCGACGAGTTATTGAACAAGATATGGCAGGTTTCGGCCTACACATTGGATTTGACTACACGTGAATTTTTCATCGACGGTATCAAGCGCGACCGATGGACTTGGAGCGGCGACGCCATACAGAGTTACCTGATGAATTATTACCTTCGCTTCGACACGGAATGTGTGAAACGCACTATCCGTCAGTTGCGCGGCAAAGACCCTGTCACGTCGCACGTCAACACCATCATGGACTATACATTTTACTGGTTCAAATCCGTCCTCGATTATTATGACTACACAGGCGACATGGACTTTGTACGCGAGATGTATCCCCGTATGAAGACACTGATGGAGTATTGCCGCGGACGGTTGAACGATGAGGGAATGGCCGAAGGAATGCCCGACGACTGGATATTTGTTGACTGGGTAGATTTTCCGATGCACAAACGGGGAGTGCTGTGTTTTGAGCAGATACTGTTAACCAAAGCATTGGAGACGATGGCGACGTGCGCCACATTATTGCGAGACCATCCGCTTGACAATCCGCCACAAGGGAGTATCACCCCCGACGAATACGAGTCGGATATGTTGGCGTACGGTGTTCTCTCACGGCAACTTCTGACAAAATGGAAGACGGCTTTTTGGTCGGAAGAGAAACATGCCTATCTACACGCCATTGAAAACGGAGAAACGAATCCACAAATCACGAAATTCCCCAATATGTTTGCCATCCTCTACGGATATGCCACACCCACAGAGCTGAAAACCATACAGGAACATGTGATGGATAACGGCAACATAGAAAAGATCACTACGCCCTACATGCGTTTCTATGAGTTGGAGACGCTCTGTATGTGCGGAGAGCAAAAGAAAGTATTGGAAGAGATGAAGTCGTATTGGGGCGGAATGTTGCACGAGGGAGCCACCACTTTCTGGGAGAAATACAACCCTAAAGAGCACGGCAAAGAACATCTGACCATGTATGGCCGTCCCTATGGCAAGAGTCTTTGTCACGCATGGGGAGCCAGTCCGCTCTATCTTCTCGGCAAATATTTTTTAGGGGTGCGTCCTGTGAAGCCAGGATATGAAGAATATGAGGTGCGCCCTGTCTTGGGCGGTTTGGAGTGGATGAGCGGCGAGGTTCCCACTCCATTCGGAAAGATACAAATCAGCGTGTATGACGACAAGGTCAGCGTGTATAGCGAAGGCGGACGTGGAGTATTAGTCTTAGGAGACCAACGTTATGAGATAAAGAGCGGTGAGAGGTTAGAGATTTTGAAATCGAAAGATTAATAGATAAGCCAATTGTTCATGATATGAAGATAAGAGCATTTGTTTTATTATGTTGTCTATTGGCATTTGTGCCTATAGAAGGAAAAAGGAAAGTGACCATCAAGAAACATACACCTCAGACGGAGTATGCCGCCGGGTTATTGCAAAAGATAGAGGGTGATTTCACCATCGAGATAGATATTGTAAACCAAGGTCCAGCCGAGGGTTTCAGTATCGAGCATGAGGGAAAATTCATCAGCATCAAGGGCAATGACGCCACGGGGTGTATTTATGGCGTAAACAAACTGATAGAATGTTATGAGATAGATCCTACTTTACGCATACTATCGAGTGTAAGAGAGGCGCCAGAAATGAAACTTCGCGGCGCTTGCGTCGGACTTCAGAAGACAGAATACCTGCCAGGTCATCGTGTATATGAATACCCTTATACACCTGAAAATTTTCCATGGTTTTACGATAAAGATTTGTGGGTCAAATATTTAGACATTTTGGCACAGAATAACTTCAATGCGGTATATCTATGGAACGGCCATCCCTTCGCCTCGTTGGTAAAATTGGATGACTATCCGTTTGCTCCTGAGGTGGACGACGCTACGATGCAGAGAAACCAGGAAATGTTCACCTTCCTCACCACCGAGGCCGACCGCCGCGGCATTCGGGTCATACAGATGTTCTACAACATCATCGTGTCGAAGCCCTTCGCCGACCACTACGGATTGAAGACACAAGACCGCAACCGTCCCATCACACCACTTATCGCAGACTATACACGAAAGAGTATCGCCGCCTTTGTGCAAAAATACCCTAATGTGGGCTTTCTGGTATGTTTGGGCGAAGCCATGTCGGGTTTAGACACAGATATCCGTTGGATGACCGAAACCATCATTCCCGGCATCCAAGACGGACTGAGAGCCTCGGGACGCACTGACCAGCCTCCTATTATCCTCCGTTCACACGATACCGACGGACCAGCCGTGCTGGCAAAGTCATTGCCTCTCTATCCCAATATCTACACGATGACGAAATACAACGGCGAATCATTGACCACCTATGAACCTGGCGGTCCTTGGGGCGAGACACAACGCCAGTTGTCTGCCGCTGCTCCTTTGCACATCAGCAATGTTCATATACTGGCCAATCTGGAGCCATGGCGATGGTCATCGCCCGCCTTCGTGGAGAAAGCCGTGCAGGCTATGCATCGTGTACACGGAGCCGGCGGTTTGCATCTCTATCCTCAAGCCTCGTATTGGGACTGGCCTTACAGCGCTGACAAGACTATAGACGGTCGCCGACTGTTGCAGATAGACCGCGACGAGATGTGGTACCGGGCTTGGGGACGTTATGCATGGAGCAGTCGCCGAGGCGATGATACCGTATATTGGGTAGCAGCCATCATGCGGAAGTTTGGTTGCGACATAGCGGCTGCACAGCAGATATTACGCGCTTACGACGAGTCGGGCGAGATAGCCCCGAAATTGATACGCCGTTTCGGCATCACCGAGGGCAACCGCCAGACCTTGCTTTTGGGCATGAAGATGTCGCAATTGGTCAACCCCTACAAATATACCATCTATCCAGGTTTTTACGAGAGTTGCGGTCCACAAGGCGAAAAACTCATTGAATATGTTGAGAAAAAGCACAAAGGAGAGGCACATCTGGGAGAATTGCCTTTGGATATCATCGAGCAATGCCGTCATCATGGAGAAAACGCACTGTTAGCCATTTTACAGGCTGAGAATAGCGTTACAAAGAATCAAGAGGAGTTTGCACGATTGAAAAACGATATCCAGTGTTACCGCGCATTTGCACAGTCGTTCTCCGCCAAAGTGCTTGCCGCCGAACAAGTATTGGACTACAAATGGACAAAAGACGTCGCATGTCTTGACACTGCCGCCTATTATTTGGAAAAAAGCGTGGTATTTTGGCGTCAGTTGACACAATTGACCCGTGACCACTATTTGTATGCCAACTCGATGCAGACTGCTCAACGCCGCATCCCCGTGGGCGGCGACAATGGCCGTTTCAAGACATGGGAGGAGATGCTGCCGGTGTATGAGGAGGAATTGACCAATCTGAAAGTCAACACAGAGAAGCTGCGGCATCCACAGAAAGCAGCGACACCGGCGGAGGTCAAGAAAGTGACTGTGCCGAAAGACATCGTGGTGATACGCGCCTGTTCGCCAGAGTCGGTCATTTCACCTTCATCAGCGACAGCCGCGATGGTGCCATTAAAAAAAGGCGCGCTGCTCTATGAGAACCGCGAGGAGCGAATCGACTCTATCGCTCCTGAGCTTGAAGGGTTAGACGCATTGGTCTTGAATCGTGACACCACCCGAATCAAAGGTACCACAGTGGTCTTTACGGCCAAACGACCTGTACAGATGCTGGTAGGATTCTTCATCGACGACGACCCTAAATGGGCAAAAGTACCGAAATTGGAGACCGACGCCACCGGCAATGAATATGGTCAGGCCGAGGCGGTCATCACCAACGCCATCAACATGACCGGCATGCCGACCGTGAATATTCACAGTTACCATTTCCCCGCCGGACATCATACCATCAATTTACCGAAAGGCATCATCATGGTGGCAGGATTCACCGAAACAGATTTGAAGCCAAGAGACGCCGGGCTGCAAGGGGCTGGCGATGAGGTGGACTGGTTGTTTAATTAGAAAGCTCGATTAGCCCCGCCCTTGTCCCCTCCCAGAGAGGGGAGTAATTAGCACTACTATGAGAAGATATTATACCATATTATTAACAATTATAGGATGGTTGACGGGATGTTTGTCAATCATGGGGCAATCTGTGCCGCCGGCACGGATGCAAGAAATCTATGAGGCATCACTCACGCCTTATAAATACGGGTTAGTGGTTGCACCTACAGACAATTACCATAAATATGATTGTCCGACGGTCTATCGCGAAAGGGGCAAATGGTATATGACCTTCGTTTGCTATGACGGAAAAGACGGGACCGACGGTCGCGGTTATGAGACGTGGTTGGCCCAAAGCGACGATTTGCTGCATTGGGAGATAACGGGGAGAACCCTTAGCCTATCACCCATTCATGAGGGGAATGAGACTTCGATGTGGGACGCCAACCAACGGGGAGGGTTTCCCGCGCTGATAGATTATGAATGGGGCGGCAGTTATGTGATGCAAACATATAAGGGACTGCATTGGATGACATACATCGGTGGTAAGGGAACCGGCTATGAGGCCGTAAACGCACCACTGAGCATCGGACTGGCCTCAACCACAGGCGACATCAGTACCGCTCATCCGTGGGAGACACTGAAAACGCCATTGATGAGTTACAATGACAAGGACGCACAGTGGTGGGAACAACTGACACAATATAAGAGCACCGTCTATTGGATAAAAGACAAACGGGAACGGGTGAAAGACTACGAGAACTATCCCTTTGTCATGTTTTACAATGCCGGCGGCAAAGACGAGAGCCATCCCAAGGGCGAGCGTATCGGCATCGCCCTCTCCAAAGACATGAAACGATGGACACGTTATGCCGACAACCCGGTCTTTGCCCATGACACCGACGGAACCATCACTGGTGATGCCCAAATAGTGAGGATGGGCGACACATGGGTGATGTATTATTTCTCGGCCTATAATCCGACACGCGAATACAATGCCTTCAACACTTTCGCCGCCAGTTATGATCTCGTTCACTGGACCGATTGGGAGGGCGAAGACTTGATTATACCTTCCAAGCCCTTCGACAACCAGTTTGCACACAAGAGTTGTGTGGTCAATCACGAAGGCACAGTCTATCATTTCTACTGTGCGGTGAATGACGCCGGGCAAAGGGGCATCGCAGTTGCCACCAGTCGGCATTTAGGAAAGAGCGAGATAAGATTTCCCCAACCAGAAGCCACCGGACATCGGATAACGGAGAATCTGAACGATGATTGGGAAATCACATTCGAAGGAAAAACCTTCCACAATGATGTGCCCTTCAATCTCGACGATTACTACGGAGCCGTACAACTGGAGCATGGCAATCTGCACGGCGATGCTGTTTGCAAGAAAACGTTCACTACCCACATAGCAGAAGGGAAGCGCGCCTTTATCCGCTTTGAGGGAGTGGGCACCTACGCCGATATATCGTTGAACGGTCATGCTATGGGGCGTTATGACATCGGGCGTACCACTGAGACCATTGATGTGACACCGTACCTCCATTTTGTAGGAGAAAACGAACTGACGGTAAAAGTGTCGCACCCTGCGGGCATCACAGACATGCCATGGGTATGTGGCGGATGCAGCAGTGAATGGGGATTCAGCGAGGGCAGTCAGCCGTTTGGCATCTTCCGTTCCGTGGTATTGGAGGTGACCGATGCCGTTCGCATCGAGCCTTTTGGCGTTCATGTGTGGAACAATGCCTCTTGTGACAGCCTATGGGTAGAGTCCGAAGTGAAGAACTACAGCAACGAACGAGTCGATATTGAACTCATCAATAAATTGAGCGACAAGAGCGGAAAGCAGGTCATCAGATTGACAGAAAAGATGACCATAGCCGCAGGAGAGACAAGGATTATCCGACAGTCGGCAGAGCTTGATTCACCGCATTTGTGGAGCACCGACCATCCCTATTTATATACCGTCAACACCATTGTAAAACGTGACGGAAAAGCCACGGAGAGCATAGCAACGCCTTACGGCATTTGCAGCACCTCATGGCCCAAGACCCGGGATGACGGCGACCAACGCTTTATTTTGAACGGACAACCTGTGTTCATCAATGGTGTATGCGAATATGAACACGAGTTCGGGCAGAGTCATGCTTTCAGTAACGAGCAGATAGAGGCCCGTGTGAAGATGGTGAAAGACGCGGGATTTAACGCGTTCCGCGATGGGCATCAGCCCCATAACCTGCACTATCAAGAACTGTGGGACAAAGAGGGTATCTTGTGGTGGCCTCAGTTCTCCGCCCATATCTGGTACGACACGCCCGAATTCCGTGAGAGTTTCAAGCGCCATTTGCGCCAATGGGTAAAAGAGCGCCGCAACTCCCCCTCCATCATTTTGTGGGGTTTGCAGAACGAGAGCACCTTGCCAGCCGATTTTGCGCGTGAGTGCTGCGATATAATCCGCGAGATGGATCCTCGCTGCGGCAGTCAGCGTCTTATCACCACCTGTAATGGCGGTGAGGGCACCGATTGGGATGTGGTACAGAACTGGAGCGGTACCTATGGCGGCGACATCGACAACTACGGCAATGAGATGAAACGGCCCGAGCAGTTGCTCAACGGCGAATACGGCGCGTGGCGCACCATCGGCAACCATACAGGAGAAGGCTATACCGAAGAAGGATTCTGTGAACTGCTCGGAAAGAAAGTCCGTCTGGCAGAGAGCGTAAAAGACAGCATCTGCGGGCAATTCCTGTGGTTGCTTGTGAGTCATGACAACCCGGGCCGCCGTCAGCCCGATGAGGCTTTGCGACGCATCGACAAAACCGGTCCGTTCAACTACAAAGGTCTGTTTACCATTTGGGAACAACCCACCGATGCTTATTACATGTATCAGCGTCATTATAATCCGCAGCCGATAGCATCCGCAGTCAGTAGCATTGACGAGGACATTCTGCAAGGTGCTGACGGGTATCAGTATTTATATCGAATAAACTGCGGCGGTGATAATTATACAGACCGGCACGGACAATTGTGGTCGCAAGACAACACCCGTTGGTCGCACTCCTGGGGAGAGCGGTTTGAGGGCGTGTCACCCTATCAGACCTCACAGACGTGGAATGACTCCTTGTCATCGGCATTGTTCAAGAGCAGCCGTTTCGGTCGGCATCATCTCAGTTATCATTTCCCTGCCAAACCGGGTCATTACCGCATTGAGTTGTATTTCATCGAGCCGTGGTATCGTCAGGCCGACGCCGAAGGATTGCGGCTGTTTGATGTGGCGGTCAACGGACAGACAGTTATCCGTGACCTTGACATCTGGGCACAAGCTCATTATGGAAAACCATATAAGCGGGTCATTGAGGTGGACAACCAGCAGGGTGAGATAGTCATTAACTTCCCAAAAGTGAAAGCAGGTCAGGCAATGATTTCAGGAATTGCTGTGGCCATCAAGGAGCAAGAAGTAAGGAGTACGGGGCAGGAGAACCGTTTTGAGGGGAAAGAGAACTACTCTGCATCGATGTGGGCAGATTTCAATAAAGACATTGTGGTGAAGATGCCCGATGAGTTGTTGCCACCGAAATCGGAGCGAGGGATAGAGGTGGAAGGACGTAGCGTGAAAGGACGGATGGAATGGGATTTCCAAGTAGGTGTGGCACGAGTTTATGCCATCCGCTGGAAATACTACAACCCCGAAAAAGCACGGCAATTGCATGTACGCATCACCGATGCGAAAGGCGTGGTCTATAAAGATGATGATATCACCTTCCTGCAGACTCAGGCAAAAAAGACCAAACGCAAGATGACCAGCATCACGACCGGCACGCAAATCAACGCCGGCACATACCATGTGGTTGTGAGCGGTGAAGGATTGGAGGGAATGCTGTTTGACGCGATGACGGTGGAATGATTTTTCGGAGGTGAGAGGTGAGAGGTGAGAGGTTGGAGGTGAGAGGTTGGAGGTGAGAGATATGTTAATGCATAGAGATGAATTATTGGAGGGGAAAGGTGAAAAGTGGGGAATAATAGTTTTCGACTATGAAGAATAAGAAATGGAAAGAGGCGGTTGCTATAATGGTGATGGCAATTACACCCGCTTTGGTTACTGCACAAGTACATGACTGGGAAGACCAGAATGTGCTGCAGATAGGACGTGAACCCGCACGAGCCTATTTTATGCCGTATGGTGAGAAGGCCGGCGACAGGCAATTGTCATTAGACGGACTGTGGAAATTCCATTGGACCAAGACACCTGATGAGCAACCCGAGGGCTTTTTCCGCACAGATTTTGATGACGCATCATGGAGCACGTTTCCCGTGCCGGGTGATTGGGAAGTGCCTCCGACAGGTTATCCGCGTTATGGCACGCCGATTTACAGCAGCAGCGGCTATACGTTCAAGATAGACCCGCCACGTGTGATGGGCGAACCTAAAAAGAACTATACGGCCTATGAGGAACGTAACCCGACGGGAGTGTATCGGCGTCAGTTCGCCCTGCCAGCGCAATGGCAAGGACAAGAGGTGTATTTGCGCATTGGGGCCGTCAGCAGCGCATTTTATGTGTGGGTGAACGGCAAGCGCGCAGGCTATTCACAAGGCAGCATGGAACCTGCGGAATTTCGTGTGACAGACTATCTGCGACCGGGCATGAATCAAATCACC
>JAEEGL010490675.1_pt1 | contig 24638 bp, 17 predicted proteins | sample 9134231 | NCBI WGS metagenome assembly JAEEGL01 (sample SAMN16246548, study PRJNA631951) | gut metagenome | biome: gut microbiome; feature: rumen; material: fiber-attached | host: Bos | place: Iran: Karaj | collected 2018-10
ATCAGGCGCTCTCCCAGGTGAGCTACAGACCCATGCTTAAACAGCATTTAATACATTATCAATTTTATTCTTGGTAATCAAGAATTTTTATGCTTTTGTAATGGTGATTGAAGCGTAGGTGCTGTTACAAGCATTGATTTCAAAAGTGAAACCGAGATCTTTTTTACTATTGAGTTGACCAGCATTAACAAATTGTTTGCTATATTTACTCATTGAGAAAGTATCACCCGCTTTAAATAAAGAAGAGGAAGAGAACATATCTTTTGGTTTATAGGTAGCGGAAGTATTATTTCGAATCATTTGAAGGACGTTATAGTTAGCATAACTTCTTCCAAGCAAAGAACCATAGGCTTCAGAATATTCAGTGCCATCATAGTAGGTATTAGACATCATAAGAGCTACACCACCCGCTGGATAAATTGGATTAGTGGTTACTTTATTCGCGCTAAATTCACCTGTTGTGGTATAGAGTAAACGCGCATCAACATGCCATAATCTGATGCCATAATCTTGACTACCTGTAGGATAATTTTTGCCATATTGGCTCATGTATTTATGATGGACATCAAATTCGTTTAAACCAGTATCAGTAAAGTATTCAAGAATAAGATATTCGTCAAATGGAGAATTATATGAATTCCAGCTTGGAGAAAGAATGATCATCTCTCCATCCGTGGCAAATGGTTTTAAGTCAATTGTGGTACTTTCAGTTGGGACATAAGCTTTACCCCAACCTAAAGCAAATGAACTGAATGGATCATGACTACCAACGTTATGATCTTGCATTGAGAAACCACCGGCTGGTTGATAAGAATTATTGGAATAATCGTAATAATCTTCTAAGCCAAACATGTGACCCATTTCATGAATATATGTGTGAGCGTCAATTGTGCAGTGTGACGTATCGCCAGCGTGATATGTTTTACCTGTTCTACTGAAGGCTACTTCTTGACCATACATGAAATCGTAACTGGCCCAGAAAAAAGCGTTAACTCCTGGATTAGATGTGTTTTTAGCGTAATAATCTTGAATCCAGAAGCAATATGCCCACAAGTTATCGTAACTATCTCTATTTAATGTGTCGTAATCAGGAGCGGCATAAATAAGCATGACGCCATCTAAATAGCCATCTCCATCGCAGTCATAATCTTTTCTTTTTTCAGAAGTATGATTATTAAAATACCAATTAGTGGCGGTTTCCACTAAAGCGGATGTTTTAGGTGCACCTGATTCATCATTGGCAGGATCGCTAGCGTAATCGGTATAACTTTTGCCACATTCATACCAAGCACTGACTGTACCAGTTAAAGTTAAAGAACCAAGGCTTTCTGCTTCATAATATGATTTAACACTATGCCAACCAGTATCACTAGTTGAACCAAAATAAGTTTTTTCAATATCGGAACGGACATCTTCTTTTTTGCTTTCATTAATAAAGTTAGAAGAGTTAGTAAACCAAACTGGAATGATTAATAGTTTGGCGTTGCCGGTTGAAGGAGTACACGAAAGAGCGTAAACACTATTATCCACTAAATGGCCATAGTTATAAGATGCCCTATTAGCGTTAGTGTCACCAGCGGGAGGAGTAGAAACATCGCTTATTGGTTGTTTTGAGGAAGAAGGTTGACCAATTGGAATGCCCCATTCGCTATCATCAAAGAAACGATAAATGAAATCACAAGATGTTAAAGATATGGACAATACCCCTAGTAGAACGAATAATAAGTGTTTCTTTTTCATAGGTCTTCCTCCTTTACGTGAGATATTATTGTAGCAATTATTAATGCAAAATTAAAGATAACTTTAAAAAGGCAACAATATAATTTAGAATATTAAAGTTATGAAAATTAGAACTTATCTAGACAAATTAGAAGACATGACTGATAAAAAAGTTATTGTTACCGGCGGAACTTCTGGCATTGGTCTTTCGCTAGTTAAACATCTATTAAATAAGAACGCGAAAGTCGTTATCATGGCGAGAAACATGACTAAAGCGGAAGAGGTTAAAAATAAACTTCTTGAAATATATCCTGATAACCCTGTTTCTTTTGTTCAATACAATCAAAGCGATAAAGAAAGCATTGTTCATGCTTGTGAAGTGATTATTAAAGAGCATAGTGACTTCTATGCTTTAGTTTTAAATGCTGGATTAATTCAATCCACAAAGGGCACCACTTATATCGATGATGTTCCTTTAACTATCTACACTAACTTTATTGGTACATCACTTATCATTGATGAACTACTACCTAAGCTAAGTGGAACACACCGCATCGTTATCCAAGGTTCAGTAGTCGGTGGGATGTCTTTTAAAAAAGTGAAAACTCTTAAGCTCAAAAACAAAAAAGCCTTAAAGCAATATATTATTTCTAAAAGCGCTGTCGAGGCTTTGTTCTATTATCATTCTAAGAATGAAAACCAAAACATCTCTTTCTATTTAGTGGAACCGGGCGTTACTAATTCCGATATTATTAGAGAGTTCCCATCTGTTATTAGAAAGTTAGGGCATATCTTTTTAAAGACTGTCTCTCATTCCACTGATAAAGCGGCATTAACCGCGATGCTCGCAATGCAGAACGACACGAAGCCTAATTCATATATCATTCCAAGAGGCTTTTTATCTTTTATGGGCTATCCTAGATTTAGAAAATTCCCACGTAAAAGAGAACGTCAATACTTTATCGATTTATTAAATAATTTATAAGTAACAAAAACCCTCTTGCGAGGGTCTTTTATTTGATTAGAATAATTTGAAAATGTGATGTGTAAGAATCATGAAGATGATATCTAAAATCCAGATGATGTTCCAACCAAAAATTAGACGGATTAAAGCGCACACCCAGTGACCTTCTTTAAATCTGGTAACAAAACCTAAGACCCAAGAAGTAACAGGAATGATGCAAAGGATTAAGCTTACAATCCATGATAGACCGAAATAGTCTTTGCTTTCATTTTTAGCCATTGATAATCTCCTCCTAGCAATAGAATTATATATCTAAATAAACAAAAACATCCTGCCAAAGCAGAATGTTATTTATTAAGTGGCATTGTAGAACTATTTTAATACAATGTTACACTTATACATGTATTTTATCAAAAGTTGTTACACATGCATATATTTTTGAGTGATTTCTGTTACACTTTTGTAACAAGCACACTTAATCTTCGTCAAATTCAAGTCCTAAATCTTCTATTATTTGGCAATAAGCGAAAGAAATGATACAAATGTTACAACTTCCACAAAAAATGTTACAAGTACCATTAATGATGTTACAAGACAGTCGGTAAATGTTACAAATCAACCAACTATATTTTTCAAGTAATCTCTTAGTTTAACTATTTCTTCCCTATCAAGGCATATTTTAAGGTAATTATCAGTTAATGCACCATCATCCCAAAAATGAACACACCAATATACTTTGATGTCTACAATTTCATAACCTTTAGCGATGTAATCATATCGATCATCTTCTCTTAAATCTTTTTCGGTAATTAGCTCAAAGCTAAAATCTGGTTCAATAAATTCTATTTCTAAATCTTCCTTTAATTGACCATCTAGCAATTTTTGAAGATTTTCAAGCAAGTATTCAACTTCATCGCACTCTAATACTTCGCTGTTCTTAATTGAATAATGTAACCATGAATCAGAAACAAAAGAGCTTGAACACTTGCACCAAATTGGATTGTCGCTATTTTTTTCTTTTTTATAGCCTTTTATTTCAAAAGAAATGTTTATGCCTTCAGCATCTAGAATTAATCCCATGCTTAAATTCTATCACACTAACAAAAAAACAGTACCGAATTGTATCGATACTGTAGTTTATATTTGGGTCGAAAGAAAGTTGAAAGAAAACAAAATCTTATCATTGATGACAAATTAAGAATTGAGATAAAGAAAATCTATGATGAAACGAAAGGGAGAATCGGAACTCAAAAAATACTCTCTTCTTATTGCATCGCACTTTCTTAAGATAAGGAGTGAGGAATTAAAGAGATAATGTTTAGAACTTGGGTTATTTTTATTATTCTTATAAAACGAGAAAAGTATATTATTTTTTTCTAAATTTGTTCTCACAAAAAGGGCATAAACCATCTTTGCTTATTGATAAAGGTTTGAAATATTTTTTTAAATAATAAACCTCTAAAGAGCCTTCAACATTTGTGATTTTATCAGGCATTGATGGTTTGTATCCTTTTGAATGGCACAATGCGCATTCATTAATCCATTTTTTTAATTTGGGAAATTTTTTTTAAATATTCTTCGCCTTTATTGCTTTTTTTCATTATAGAAGTCCCCACTTTTTTAATATATCTCTTAACATTTTTATTAAGTCTCTCAATTTTTCTTGGTAAGGGTGTTCTTATCTTATTGTTTACATTTTATTAACAGATTCTAAAAGAGCTTCTTTTTCATCGCTAAATGCTAACACTTCAGCCTCATTAAATGTTATTTGCACAATAGGCGGAAAGTATCCATGATGAAAAATAACAGGACACGATACAAACGAGATTTCCTGACCAATATAAGGGTTTAAATCATCCCAGACTTTTTTGGTATTTTTAGCATATATTAGAAAATTGTTTCCGTGGAATTCGTTCCTCATATCAATTTCAACTTCGTTATTGTTATCGTCTATTTTTGTAACGCTTGAAAAATTTAGAAAATTACCGTTATCATGTGTTTCTTCCTCAAAAAAAGAAATAGTCCCAAAATATCTACAATAACTCTCGTCATTTTTATAAACCTTCAACATCTTTTCTTTGTAGCCACAAGAAGATAGAATCAGACACGATACAAACGTGAAAGTTATAGTCAAAAAACGATAATAATGTGAGTAATTTTTTGTTAATAATTTGCCGCCATGTTGTTTCATATCCATCTACCCCCAAAGTTATGTATTCGAAAACTTTGTCATTCCTAAACAGGAAGTCAGAGAAAACGACGAAATAAGACACAATGGTATTAATGAATAATTAGACTTTTTGTTTTTCATAATGGTTAACCACTTTAATTATACATAAATGCTATGCAAGAATGTATATGGATTCGGATCGATTAGACGTTAAGTCAGAAAGGATAAACATGAATCGGACCGAAAAAATTAACAAATTAAATAAACTGATTTTCATATATCAAAACATCAATGCTTCAGTTTTTTCTTCAATTCAAGAAAAGGAAGTAGCGGTTAAACTCTTTCTCGAGAAATATAGCGACTACACTTTCTATGAAGTTTGTAGAGCAATTCAATTAAATAAGGGGACATATTACAACTTCATTCATAACAAAGTTGAAAGAAAACAAAATCTTATCATTGATGACAAATTAAGAATTGAGATAAAGAAAATCTATGATGAAACGAAAGGGAGAATCGGAACTCAAAAAATAAAGATTGAATTAGAAAAAAGAGGATTCAAAACCTCAAAAGCAAAAGTGTCAAAGCTATTAAAAGACCTCGGATTAAAAATAGAATTTGCCAAGCATAAAAGAAAAGCACCAGAACTAAACAAAAATGTTTTCTGCCATAATCTACTAAAACGTCAATTCTTTCAAAATAAACCAAATACAGTATGGATAAGTGATTTCACCGAAATAAAAGTTGAAGGCGCAAGATTCTATCTATGTGTAATTATGGATTTATTTTCGAGAAAGGTTGTTGGATGGAGGGTTTCCTTAAAATGCGATGCGAATCTAGCCACATTGACTTTCAAAGATGCCTACACCTCTAGAGGTGAGCCGAAATTGGAATTATTTCACTCAGATCAAGGAATTCAATACACTTCTTTTGAATTCAGGAGCACGTTAAGAGCGTTAAATATTAAACAATCGTTTTCTAATCCTGGCACACCACACGACAATGCAGTAATGGAATCTTTCTATTCAATCATCAAAAGGGAAGAAATATATAGGAAGCAGTATAAAGATTACGACGATATCAAAAACTCTATTAATGAATACATTGTATTTTATAATGACAAAAGGCCTCATAAAACTCTTGGATATTTAAGTCCAACCGAATATGAGAACTCATACAATTCACAAGATTAGTACAACCAAAAAAAGGACTCAAACGTCCTAAATCGGTTCGAATCCTTTTGCTAACTCACGTGGCAGGGGTGACAAGAATCGAACTCGCATCAGCGGTTTTGGAGACCGTTGCACTGCCATTGTGCTACACCCCTAGCGCTTAAATATTCTTACACATTTTTATTCATCAGTCATTATTTTTTTATAAAATTTATATTTTTTTCAAAAAGAAAGGGTGATACCGAAGCATCACCCTATTCAATAATTATATTAAATTATTGTTCTTTTCTATTTTTCTTAGAAGCAAGTGCCATAAGAGCACCGATGCCTAAGAAAGCAATGAATGTGGACATTGTAACAATTTCACCACCACAACCCGCTTTTGATTGCTTAACTTCAACTTTTGGAGAATCTTCGAGTTCTGGAACAGCTTCATTAACTTTTAAGTTGACTTTCACTTTGAAGGAAGCAGATTTGCCGTTATATGAAACGGAAACTTCATATGTACCTTCTTTTGTGAGATCGACTTTAGATGAATCAACAGTAAAGCCAGATGTTAATTCTTCAACGATACCACATTGATAATGGCCGATAACAACGACTTGAGAAGCATCGAATGTATCACCAACAAAGAGTTCTCTTGAATTATAGTAAGCACTGATTGATTCTAAAGCGTAATCAAGGTTATTGGAAGCGCTAGCGTCTAAACGGAACTTGGTGGAGTTGACTTGGAATGAAGCAATGCCATCTTTAACAACACAATATTCTCTTGTTTCAACGCCTTTATTATTAACGCCATAAACCATGAGTTTACTTGCATCAAAGCCAGCAGGAACTTTCATAGAAATAGCAAATGTGCCTTTAATAACGGCCACTTTACCATTCTTCTTGAATGATAATTCATAGGTGCGGCTTGTTTCGCTATCAACTGTTTCGGTGTAATCGAATGTATGTTGCATAGTGAAGGAATTATGAGAAACGCTCATGCCATTAGGATCATCAAATTTAACTAATGTCTTAGTAATAGCATAAGATAAGTCATTACTTTCAATGAAGCCATAGCCATTAGCGAAGTCGCTAATCTTAAAGTCATAATAGTAACCATTATCATCTTTATTAGCTTCGACATATTCACCACCGACAGCATAACGGCTCATAAATTGTTCATCAAATCTTACACGATAATAGCTTTCACCGTCTTTAGAAATTTGTTCAGTCTTACTAATTGTTGGCATTTTGCTATCAATATGTAAGTTATAAGATTTTTCAAAGACTTTATCATCGGTTGTGACATAGGAGAACTTCATCTCATATTCGCCATCTGGGAAATTACCGAGATTGTTATTACTATCATCCATGGCATAAAGTGGAATTAATGTATACGCTCTATGAGCGATATAACTTAAGCTCCATAAATTAGTGCAAACTTGAGATTTGAATAATGGCCAGGCGATATCGTGTTCAGCTTCATCTTCAGTAGCACCAAATAAAGAGTCGAACATGTGGTCGGTTAAGACGACTTTGTTGCTAGCTTTATTAGTAATGGTAATAGTATTGTTTTTGACACTTCTTAAAACGAATTGAGAAATGATCATTGTGTTAGTGAAACCATTATTACCAACGTAGATATCTTTACCGTTAGAAGTACCAGTATATGGGTTGATACCGACAGGGACAACGGAATTGCCATTAGCGTCCACTAAATCACCAAATGAGTTTTCATTTTGGATAACTTTGCTCATATCGAGATCTTCAAAGCCAGCATAGTAACCAGCATACCAAGAGGAAGCAAAGTCAGCTTCTTGTAAGCCCTTCCATTTTTCCACAACGGAATTCATGACATCAGAAGCATAGGTCTTATTTGGATCTCTTTCAAAAGTGAATGGTTCAACTGGAATCGCATCTTCTAAATTACCATAGAAACCTAAATAAGGAATATTAAGTGTTTCTTGACCTTCAGCTTCTAAAACGACATAACCTTCGACGTAGCAACCATATGGGAAATTATCATTGATAATTTGTTTTTCAGCATTTGGAATTTCATATGGGTTTAAACTAATGAGGTTATTACCTGGTTTAACGGTGACAGATTGTTCAAATGTACCGATTAAATGGTTATAAGTAGCTTGTAATTTAACGCCTTCAAATTCTGGGAAGTTTTCTTTGTCTAATTCCGCAAGATCTGGACGATAGACATAAACTTTAGCGTTATAAGCGATTTCGTTATCGCCTTCATTAATAGCGGTAAAAGCAAGTTTGACATTACCTTCTTTAATATCAGCATTATTGCCTAATTCGATTTTGGCTTTACCGAGTAAAGCTTCACTATTAGCACCATCTAAATAGACTTTAGATTCAATGGCGCCTTTAACGTCAACCATACCAGCACCTTGTTTTCTAACAGAGGCAATATTTTCGCCCTTAACATCGATTAATGGATTAGCGGTAGACATTAATCTATCATTAATTGTTTTGCGATATTCAGGAGTGTTATTTTGACTAATCATTAAAGCGGTAACACCAGCAAAGTTTGGTGTCGCCATTGATGTACCATCGAAATAATCATAGGCATCAGCATCAGTAAGAATACCACCAAGGATACTTTGTCCTGGAGTGGAGATTTCTGGTTTAATGGCCATGTTATATGTTGGACCATCACTAGAGAATGTCGCCATACGACCTTTGGTTGGGTTTTCGGCTTCGACATTAACTAATAATTTAGCGGTATGGTCGGTAGCGTTATCAATTAATTCTTTATCTCTAAAAAGAATGGAGATAACTGGAATATCTGGAGTCCAACCACTTAAATCCATACGGAATGTAAAGTCAGTGTTTGTTGGGTCATTATCAATAATACCAATAGCAATGGCGCCTTCACTTTGAGCGGCGGTAATCTTGCTGACGAATGTGGTTTCACCACGATCAACAATGGCAATTTTACCTTTGACATCTTTACCTTCGTAGTCTTTGCTTTCGCCCCAACCACCGATTTTGACCCATTCAAACATGCCGTCTGGGTGGTCGTTTAATAAGTCAGTAATGTGTCTTTCTGGGTTATAAACAACTTCACCATCAGCGGAGTTATAGTTTTCGACTTGGTCTCTAAAGGAAATGGTATTATTACCAATAACTAAAGCAGTTGTATAGAATTCTTTGTCCGCTTGAGAAGCACCAACAGTCATCGCTTCTGGAGAGTTACTGTAAGTACTTAAAATACCAGTTTCAACGTTATCTGTGGTCCAGAATTCATAAGCGGAACGATCAAATGTATCTTTGCCTTCATTACCAGCGGCAATGTCGACAAAACAACCTTTTTCGTTTAATTGTTTAATAGCTTGTCTAACAGCGCAGTCATCTTCGAAGTCATTAAGGTCTGAACCTAAGGACATATTGATGACATCAACGCCTAAGATAGCGCAGTCTTCAAAAGCTTTTAAAACAGCTTCATCATAAGCGCCTGTTGAAGTTGTGGCTCCCGCTGCAGCATCAGCTGTAGTTGGGGTATAAACGGTAAAGACTTTCATTAAAGCGAGTTGGGCTTTAGGAGCAATACCTTTATAGTTATTATCATTACCCGCCGCAATTGTCGCTACGTGGGTACCGTGTTCACTAGCGGTTGTAAAGACATCGAAGTCTTCAGGACCGACTTTACCTCTTTCAGTTGATTCACCACCATAATCATAGAAGAATGGGACTTTAGTGTTGTAATAAGTAGAATGAGAAGCATCGTTTTTACCATGGAATCCTTTAGTTAAAGAAATCTTTTCTTGAATGGATTCTTTAGTATCGTGAACTTTAATGCCTTTCTTTAAAGCGGTAAATGCGTTATGAGTAACACCTGTTTTAGCAACATTACCTTCTTCATCAAATGTTTGTCCGTTAAGTAAATAACCGGTATCTAAAATAGCGATTAAAACGCCTTCACCTTCATTTGTCTTGTCTGGGACATTCATTGTGGATTTAGAAACGTTTTCTTGTTTCTTTTTAATAGCGATTTCTAAAGATTCAGTAACCACACCATCATCGACAAATTTAACATCGTGAATTTTGTTATAGTCAACGTGACGAACGTTTGGAAGTCTTCTAATTTCATCAACGTGACTAGAATTGATATCAATGCTAAAACCATTAACTAATGTAGAATAACGGTCAGAGACACGATAATCGGTTGTGATTCCTTCTCTAATTTGCGCGATGACAGCATTTTGCTGACGAATAATGCTTTCTTGACTCTTGGCATTAACATCACCTTTTAAAGTAACGATAAGACGGGTATCAAGTTCTTCTTTTTGGACGTTAACACCACTTTTAAGATTGATACCTGTGGCAAGAACCATCGCTGCAGAGATTAAAGATAGAGCAATAACTTTTTTCATCTTTTCTTTTCTTACTAATAGCCGATAGTAAGATATCCTTTCTAAATATTGATTACCTTTGGCTATATTAAATTACTTACTAACGCGATAATCAGGCGCATGGATATATGAAAAACGGCAAGTTTTTCTATATGTCTAGTATTCTACTCTTTTTATTTATTAAATAAAGAAAAAAACAATCCGTTTTATGAAAGATTGCTTTTTATTCATCTGTATTTAAGGCTTCACTAATATGAATTGTCCCATCTACACAATCGATAAAAGAGATTTTAGAACCATCGAATAATAAGGGGTCTTTTTCGATGTTTCTCCAATCTGACATCGTCCCTTCATAAGTTAATCGACGAAGATTAACACAATCATTAAGTAAGCTAGCGCCTATATATTTAACTGATTTTGGTAAAGTCAAAGATTTTAAAGCGACACATCTAGTAAAGGCTCCTGCACCGATATATTCCACTTTTTTTGGTATTTTAAGCTCTTCAACATCCCAACAAAATGATAACGCTAATCTATCGATATATCTTAAGTTATTATTTAAAGTGATCTTTTTGACATCGTAAGCAATATAGCGAAAAGCGCACTCAACAATAGATTCAACACTATCAGGGACTTTATATTCTTCATTGTTTAACTTCATAGGCATATGTAATATGCGCTTATTTTTGCTCAATATATTGTTCCCATCGCTGGTGAAATTTATACAATCCTTGGGGACCACTATTTCCTTTAAGGAAAAGCACTCATTAAAAGCGGTTGGCGAAAACTCTTCTAAAGCTTTTGGAAAGGTAATCTTTTTTAAATTTTCACAGCTAGCAAAAGCAAAAACATCAATTAGCCAGATGTTATCGTTTATTGTTATTTCTTCTAATTGGCGGCAATTTTCAAAAGTGCCACCGTTAATTTCTGTAATGGCGTCATTTAAAGCGATTTTTTTAAGATTAGAACCTAAAAAAGCATCTCTGCCAATATCTTTGATATTATCAGGCAGTATTAAATCATTATCAAATGTCGTACCCACAAAAGCGGACTCACCAATGCTTTCGATATTTTTGCCTAGCGTTAATGAAGTGAAATGCTTTTGTTCAAAGGCGTGAGGCAAAATGAGATTAACGGGCAAACCTTGATAAGTATCAGGAATGACAAAGTCTCCATAATCATTATTAACAACGGTATATGCATCACGTCCTTCACCTAGATAGGAAATGTCTTCTTTTCTCACGTGAGAAGACACACTAAAGGAACCTTTCATTGGTTCATATTTTAGATGGTTGGGATTATTATCTTCTAATACTTCAATTTTTCTAAATGTTAATTGGTCATCATAAATATCAGTTAATTTGGCTTTTTTGATGAAATCTCTACAGCCAAGACAATATAAGCGTCCTTCTACTGTGCGCATCTCATCATTTTTTGTTTCAACGTATTCAAGATTAGAGTCAGTGAGCGCATCGTAATTATGGGGTGAGTAATTACTAATAATACGATGGCCACATCTTGATTCACGCCAATGATGATTATTATCTCTACAAAAATCAAAAGCGTGATAATGTGGTTTAGCATAGTTATCAGCGCATGAAGAAAATAGACACACAAAGATAACTACTAATAATGATGGTTTAAATGTTATTTTTGTCATCTTTTTCTCCTAGAAAAAAAGGCAGATTAAACTGCCTTATTTTGCTTGTTTATCAAGTTCTTCAATTCTCTTTAAATATTCTTGATATTCCGCTTCATTACAGTACACTTGGTGGCCTGGACAAACTTCACGGAGTGATGGTTTATCGGTTTCATAGTTATGCACTTCCCAAGGTCTATAAATGATACGTGTTCTATTTCTTTCGCTTAATGGATTTGGCTTTGGAATAGCCGAGAGAAGAGAAACAGTATATGGATGAAGTGGGTGTTTGAATAATTCATCAGAGCTCGCTAATTCGACGATTTTGCCATAATACATAACCGCGATTCGATCGCAGAAATATTTAACAACAGATAAGTCGTGAGCGATAAAGATAAGAGTTAAACCCATTTCTTCTTTAAGATCATTAAGAAGGTTAATGATTTGCGCTCTAATAGAAACGTCAAGAGCGGAAATAGGTTCGTCACAAATGAGAAGCTTTGGATTCATGACAAGGGCACGAGCGATACCAACACGTTGTCTTTGACCACCAGAGAATTCGTGTGGATAACGGGAAGCGTGTTCTTCGACAAGGCCAACTTTTTCAAGCATTTCCACCACTTTCTTGTGGTTTTCTTTATTATTTCTCATGCCTTGAATCTTTAAGCCTTCTTGAATGATATCTTCAATGGTCATACGTGGATCGAGTGAGTCAACTGGATCTTGGAAGATCATTTGAATTTCATTCATTAATTTGCGTGGATTGTGGGCTTCATCAAATCTGATTTGACGAATTTTCTTTCTTTGAGTAGAAACAACTGATTGACAGAATTTCTTCTCTTGCGCGCATTTATTCTTATATTCTTCATTAATGCGATTAACATCATCGTTATAAGAAGCACTATCTTTACTTAAAGCGGCAAGAGCTTCATCTCTTTCCTTTTTAAATTCGGCGAGATGTTGTTTTGTTCTAATGCGAGTGTATTTGATTTCTTTTTGGTTCCATCTTGGGCCCGCACCGATACGGTAGCCACGGTAATAAACAGAACCAGATGTTGGTTTATAAAGTCTGATAATGGTACGACCAGTTGTGGTTTTACCACATCCTGATTCACCAACGATACCGAAGCATTCACCTTTTTTAACATCAAAGGAGACATTGGAAACGGCTTTGAGTTTTCTATGGAAAATACGATTTCCAAAGAAGAAGAATTGTTTTAAGTTTCTAACACTAAGTAAGATATCAGTGTTATCACCAAGGAGTTCTTGTCTTCTTTTTAAACGAGGATTGATATGATAATTAAGTTCATCGTGATATTTGTGTTTTAATTCTTCGATGGTTTTATTATATTTAGCCTCGGCTTCAGCGATTTCAGCATCGTATTTTTTGTTTATTTTAGCAAACTCTGGATTATCGGTCATCGCTTCATCTCCGTTAAGAGCGGCGAGTTCGACACTACGGCGAGATTCGATGTCCTTTTTAGCATCGTTTAAATCTTTTTTAGCAATATGAGATTCTTTCTTATAGGAAGAACGTTCTTGCTCAAAATCATCAGGTTCGACCGCATAATGTTTAGCGTCTTCATGATCGTCATCTAAACGTTCTGGTTCGACTTCTTCAATATCACTAACGTTGATATCTAATTTTTCTTCAGTAAACATTATTTAGCCTCCTTTCTGCCGTGTTTAAGAGAATTTTTAATTCTCTCAGAGACAATTTTTGGCATTTCCATCTTCGGAGCATTTGGATGGAGTAACCATGTCGCAGCATAATGAGTATCGCTCACTTTAAAGAATGGAGGTTCTTCTTCGAAATCGATCTTCATGGCATATTTACTACGAGCGGCAAATGCATCACCCTTAGGTGGATAAATCATATTTGGTGGCGTACCTGGAATAGCATCGAGTCTTTCTTTGCTATCGACATCTGGGATAGATGAAAGAAGAGCCCAGGTATATGGATGGCGTGGGTCGAAGAAGATTTCTTCACTTGTGCCATATTCGACGATTTTACCAGCATACATAACAGCGACACGGTCCGCCATATTGGCGACGACACCTAAGTCGTGAGTAATGAAAATGATGGATAAATTACGGTCTTTTTGAATCTTTTTAATAAGTTCAAGGATTTGACCTTGAATAGTAACGTCAAGAGCGGTTGTTGGTTCGTCACAAATTAAGATTTCTGGAGTTTCAGTTAAAGCGATAGCAATAACGATACGTTGTCTCATACCACCAGAGAATTCAAATGGATATTGTTTGAAACGTTTTTCAGGTTCTGGAATACCAACTTCCTTCATGATTTCTAAAGCGCGACGTTTAGCTTCGAGTTTAGTAATCTTTAATTTATTAACGCGGTTAAGTTTAGCTTCATCAATGGCTTTTTTCTTTTCTTCAGGAGAAAGACCTTGAGCATTGATTTCGTTAATCTTATCAGCGTATTCTTTTTCAACTGATTGCTTATATTCTTTAACTTTAATCTTAGCTTCTTTTTTAGTTTGATTAAGTTTCGCTAATAAAGGAGCAGCGTCTTCTTTTGCTTTGGCGCGGATTTCTTTAATTTCTTTATTCATTTCCGCTTTCTTAGCATTTAATTCCGCTAATCTTTGTTTCTTTTCTTCTTTATCGGCGTTAGCGTCATATTTTTTCTTTAAGTCGATTTTCTCTTTGATGTAAGCGTTTTTAATCTTTTCTTCCTTGTGGTCTGCACGAGCAAGACAGTTTTTATAAGCGATTAAATCTTCAGAAATTAAATCTTCGTAAAGGAGTTTTAACTTATTGGAGTTAATTAATGTAGCTTCAGTAATTTGTTTGCCAATTCTTACAATTGGGTTTAAAGAAGATAATGGGTCTTGGAAAATCATACCGATTTTATGACCACGAATCTTGTGGAATTCTTCTTCAGCGACTTCTAAAAGGTCTTCACCACGGTAATAGATATGGCCACCTTCGACAATCGCGTTAGCGGCTAAAATACCCATGATGGCTTTAGAAGTAACAGATTTACCTGAGCCAGATTCACCGACGATACAAAGTGTTTCACCTTTATAAAGGTCAAAAGAAATATTTCTCACGGCTTTTAATACACCATGGTCGGTTTTAAATGAGAGGACGAGATCTTCAACGTTTAAAATGGCTTCTTTTTTGTTAGCGTTTTCCATATTATTCTCCTCCTTTCAATGTTGGGTTAAGAGCGTCTCTTAAGCCATTACCGAATAGGTTGAACGAAATCATTAGTAAGGAAATGATAATCGCTGGCACAATAACGAGTAATGGACGAGTGCTTAAATAAATTTGGTTACTGGATAATAAGACACCAAAGCTATCAACACCTTGTAAACCTAAGCCTAAGTAAGAAATACTTGCTTCGGAGAAGATGCAGCCTGGAATCATTAAAACGGAACCAGTAACGATGGTACCTAAGCCATTAGGTAAGATGTGTCTAAAGATTAAACGAGCATCAGAAGCGCCTAAGGTACGTGAGGCTAAAATATATTCACGACCCTTGAAACGATAGAATTGGGTTCTGGTTCTCGAAGAAGTACCAATCCAACCAGTCATAACAAGAGCGATACCAAATGTCACAATACTATTACCGAGTAAGAGGATGATTAAGGTCATCATAACAATCCATGGAATACCACCTAAAATATCGGTAATTCTTTCCATGATGATATCGACATTACCACCGAAGTAACCGGAAATAGAACCCCAGACAAGACCAATCGCTAAGCATACCGCACTAGAAATGATAGCGACAAGTAAGGATGTCTTTAAGGATGATAAGGCAACTGTTAATAAGTCATGGCCTAAAGCATCAGTACCAAAAAGATATCTTGGAGAACTGCTATAACCTTTGTATTTATAATAAATAACATTACATTTGAATTGATAGAAACCAGCAGCGGCTTTCATCACTTGGTTAACACTGGTGATAGGACATTTCTTTTCATTTAAAACTTGGAAAGTAGAAGCATCATCAAAGTTATCAAATTTACACCACCCTTTAGCGATATATTCGTTCATGATGGATTCACCAATAACGAAATCTTTTCTTTCGCCAAAGATATCCCCGTAATAATCGTAATAGAAATTAACGGTATGATAATGGGCTTGATAAATGTTCATCGTACCTGTTGTGGCCCAATAGCCAACTGGGAAATTACCAAGGCTATCAGCGGATGTACCCGCTGTTTTATTAGCGTCAGTAATGCTAATTTCATTTAATAATTCAGCTTTAGAAGTATCATCACTACTTAAAGTGAGTGTCTTGAAGATGAAATAGGAGAAATTAGAAGCATCCGCTTTTGGTTTACCGGTGATAAAGATACGACATCTATTAATTTCAGTTAAAGAATTATCACTGAGCCATGATGAAACATTGATTTCAAATGGTTCAAAGGAACTTGTCCAATCCTTAATGAGATAAGTTTCTTCAACGGTGTCTTTTGTATTTTCTTTAATTGTTTTAATTTCGACTTTATAAGAATCGCAAAGGACATCTTCAGCAATATTATTAATATCGGTCATATCGACATTAATTTTGAAATTTTCAGAAGCGGTAATATCAAATAATTCATTACTTCTAATGTAGAAATCCTTTTGTGCTTTAGAGGTGATTCTCATATAACCACCATGAGCATAGGCAAAGTATTGATCGATTGTGACATCGGTACGGTTATCTTTTAAACCAGTAGCATATTCTTTTTGGAAACCGGCTGGACAATCGTTTTCATCATCGTAAGCGATGTCTTTATATTCGATAGTACCATCCCACCAATGACTACCAGTTGGTAATAATTTTGGTGGCAACAATGTTTCATCGGTATGAGCGGACTTAATATCGTATGGAGATAAGAACGATAAGAAACTACCTAAAAGCAAGATACCAATGATAATAGCGCCAACGACACTACTCTTGTTCTTGCAGAATCTACGGAATGCATCTTTTGCAAATGTTGTTGGTTTTGTTTCAAATTTTTGGTCGTGAATTTTCGCATTGATGTCTTGATTGACAAGTTCAAACATGGAAGCATCAATTTGAGTATTCTTGTTGTTATTTTCTTCGTAACTCATTATTTCTTTGCCCCCATTCTAATTCTTGGATCGATTAATCCATATGATAAATCTAAGAAGACACCAGCGATTAAACTAATCATGGTGAATAAAGCCATATCAACGAATAAGACGTTATAGTCGTTAGATGTTAAAGCGGTTGTGAATAAACGTCCAATGCCTGGAATACCATATAAAGTTTCCAAAATCATAGAACCACCGAGAATGCCAATAAATTCAGCGAGGATGGAAGGAACAATTGGAACCATCGCATTCTTTAAGGCGTGTCTGATAATGGCTTGACGTTTAGTTAAACCTTTTGTTCTAGCTAATAAAAGATATTCGCTTTCCATGACTTCACATAATTCAGCACGAACATAACGGCAATATCCACAGATGGAACCGAAAGAAAGTACGAACACAGGAATGATATAACCTAAAACTTTATTAACGGTTGGTTCAGTTGGATTTGGCCATTGAGATGGAAGCCAATGGAGAACGTAAGCGAAAAAGTAAATGGAGAGAGTAATCAAAACGAAACTTGGGACGGAAATAAAAACCATAACCGCAGTAGAAATAATATTATCTGTTGGTTTATTTTTCTTAAGAGCCGCGATGATACCTAAACCGATACCAAGTGGGACGGAAACGATAACAGATAAAATATTAATCTTCATCGATGTTGGAAGGAGTCTGATAATGATATTGATTGCGCCAACGTTTGGTTCAATAAATGTTGATCTGCCCCAGTTCCATTGAGTGACAATGTTTCTTAACCAAGAGAAATATTGGATAAAAACTGGTGTTTGATAGAAATATGAGGTTTGTTTACTACCAGCAGGTTGGTAGCTCCATAAGAGTTCTCCATAGCCAGGTGTTTCTTTTTCAAAAACGGTAACAAAGCCATCAGACACTTGGCTCATATAATAGCCATATTGTGCTTGGACTGTACCTAAAGGTCTTTGGAAAGGTAACAACTTCATCAAAATGAAAGTAAGCGACAAGATGATGAACGCTGTGAAGAACGCTAATATTAATCTTTTAATAGTGTACTTAATCATTTTTGAATGTTCCTAATTTATATATTTATATATTTATTTATAATTTGCAATTAAAGGATTAGGGCCACCCCCCGAGGGAGATGGCCTCTAATCCGTTATTTTAAAATCCGAATTTAATATTTATAAAATATTATGGATTGGCTGGATCAGCTTCGGCTGATGGGACACCTTCGAGGAAGTATTCGATTGTGTCAGTGAAGATTGGTTCACCATCAATACCGAACATATTAACGATGAAGTAAGCATCTAAGCCTAAACCACCTTGTGGAGCTTTAGCAGCAGCGACTGGATTGTCGAAGAACGCTAAGTCTTCAGCGTTGATGACAACGGTGAATCTCACTAAGCTTGGTAAGATACCATATGCAATATAAGTTGGGATTTGTTCAACTGGAAGACCAGTTAATTCAGCAAGAACTTCATCAATGCCAGATTGATCAGCGGCTGGTTCGAACTTCTTACCGAAGTCTTTGCACTTGAATTCGGTGTATGTTTGTTTGTCATCATCATCATAACCGTAGAGGACTAAGCCAGCGAAGTATGTAAGGATATCGCCATCGATGTCTTCGAGGTGAGCGAGAACGCTAACTTCGAGATCGCCATCGGCGTTGAATTTATAACCTTCGCAAAGAGCTGTGAAGTCTAAAGCGGCGTTTTGACCTTGGACAATGTAAGCACCTTGATCAGCGGCTGTCCATAAGGCATCGAAACTCCAAACTTGGTTATCATAGACTAAGTTACCATCAACAGAGTTGGTATCTAAGCCCCAGTTGAGTGTGAAGCCAGAGGAGTTATCACTCTTTAAAACTTCTAAGAAGTTAAGAGGATTGTATGTGTTACCAGAGATAGAACCAAAGCCGATATCGAATTGGCCAGTCATCATCTTGGCATAGTAGACGTCACTCCAAACGGCACCGACCCATGATTTAACGCTAAGTTTTAATGGGTTGTCAGCTGTATTGAAAGCATCTTCGTAGTATTTCTTAATTGGATCGTGGGTGTTGGAGATTTGAGCTTGAGTTTGCCATGCAATTTCAATTTCAATTGTATCGCCTTTTTTGTAAACACCATCAGCGATTAATTGTTCAGCAGCTTTCTTGAAGGATGTTTTGGCAGCTTGTAAGGAGTAGCCATATTCATCAGTACCAGCAGCTTCACCGACTAAGGATGCAACAGCGTCTTTGTGTTCTTGAGTGCTATTGTAAGCAATACCAGATTCTGGGTCAGACATATAAGCGGAACCGAAGTAGTTAGCTGTAGCGGTTCTACCTAAGCTTTCTGCTAATTCTTTTCTGTTAAGAGCGAAGCTTAAGCCATCAACGAAGTCTTTGTTGTGCATGGCTGGTTCGACTTTCCAGTATTGAGATTTTGGTGTTTGTGTAACACTACCGTTAACACCGAATAAGGATTCCCATGTGGCTTCATCACATGTGTTGAGGTTCAATTTGTATGTTGAACTATCAGCAGTTGTGGTAGCTCTTGGGTCATTCATGTAATCTTTTAATTTTGTAGAAGGAATAGCACAAGCGTGAATCTTGTTGGCTTCGAATTCTTTAAGAGCGGCTTCTGGGTCTTGGCCAGCGGCGGATAAGATGTTGAGGTGGACACCAGCAATCTTGTAGTGTTCGCCATCATCCCAGTTAGCATTTCTCTTGAAGACGATTTGTTGGTTTTTATCCCAAGCTTCAACAGTGTATGGACCAGTGGAGAGCCAGTGATCTTTTGGAGATAATGTACCGGCTTCATTGGATTTACCCCAAGTAGCAACACCGTTTGCGAGATCACCACCACCGATTTCTTTAATGAATTCTTCAGGAACTGGAGCAAACATTGAAGAACTTAAGTAGTACATCGCATAGAATGCGTTACATGGTTGGTTGAATTGGAATTGTAAGTAGCTCTTGCCACCTTCTTCGAAGGCTTTAACGCCTGGGAAAGCATCCCATGCTTCTTGAGAGAAACCATTCTTTGAGGCGTTATATAAAGCAGCAGCACCCTTTAAGGAACCAGAACCATCGAGGTTTTCAGCGGAACGTTTTAAACCATAGGATTGTGTATAGTAAATTTGATATGGTGTGAGGTAGTCTTTGAGAGCGACTTCACGATTATTATATTTACTATATTTTTCAGATAAGGTTGAGTATTTGAGAGCAGAACCGACTTTAACTGGGAATTTGAATGTGGTTGCTAAGTGTGTAGCAGCGTTTTCGTCAACAGGAATTGGACGATCAACTGTGGCTAAGGAACCAACCCAGTCATAACCATTGCCTTCATCATTGAGGTATGTGGCGAAGTAACCATCGGCAACATAACCAATAAGGTCACCAACGACGGAACCTTTGTCATCCATGTAGTTTAAGGAACCTGGATCAGAGGTTTCGAAGGAGTGGTAGTATCTCTTCCATTCAGCTTTACTTTCACCGGCTAAATCAGCTTTGATAGAACCAGATGATAAGATACCGAAGCCGAAGCCAGGAACATAATTTTGAACTGGTTTAACAACATCTGGATTATAGAGGACGTAACCACCATCACCATAAAGGGTGAGACCAGTTAATTTTTGTTCGACAGCGTATTTTTCTAAGGCTGCGAGAATTTCAGTTTTTGTATCGCCATCTTCATAGACGAATGATCTAGCACCATCGGCTGGTAAAGCACTACCGGCTGGTTTGACGACGACAGCGATTTCAGCGGTCTTTTCACCAGCGGATGCGATAACGGTTGTGACACCTTCTGCAACAGCGGTAATTTCACCGTATTGGTCGACTGTAGCAACATCTGGATCGGAGGATGTGAATGTGACTGTATCATCAACATCACCATCTTTGAAGTCTAAGACGTTAGCTTTGGCATCAACGGTTTGAGAACCGAAGTTAGCATCACCGACGACTAAGTAGACGCCTGTTGTGCTGAGTGTGATACCTCTAACGTATGGTTCAACGACTGATAATTGAACTTCAGCGAATTTGCTTTCATCGAATACGGATGTGGCTTTGATAGTAACTTTACCTAAAGCTTTAGCAGTGGCAATACCACTATCAGCATCAATTTCGACTTTGGCTGGGTCGCTAGATGAGAATTTTACTGCTTTATCAGCACCGTTAGAAACGGAAACAGCAGCGGTGATTTTGGTTTTCATTCCGATTAAGAGTTCATCATCGTTTTTGTAGATGGATAATTCAATATCATCAACGGATGGAACTGGAAGTTCAGAAGAATCACCACCAGCTGAATCAGATGGTTTGTTTTTGTTACAGCCAATGAGACCGGTAACAGCAAGTAAACCAGCAGCAGTAAGTATTAAGAACTTTTTGCTTTTCATATTTTCTCCTTTCTTTTGCTTTTAAGAGCAATTTGTAAATAATGAAAAAAGCATTATTCGTTAAAGCCCTTAAATCGACATGATTTTAAGAGTTTGGTTATATTATATAAATATATGCCCAGTTGTCAATAAAAAATGCTACTAGCGAATAACGACAAAAATAGAAAATAGTATCATTATTTTCAATAAAAATTTAAAAAACGAATATGTGGCCCACTTTCTTATTTATTCTTTAAACAAAAATAAAATATATAAAGAATAGGTCTAAGTTTTAGTGGGGCAGCAAGAAGTATATTACGAAAGAAAAGATTAAAAAGCAAGTAGATATTATGAAATAACTTAAAAATCCTAAATTAAAATGGGTGCGGCTTTCTCTTTTTCTTTCTACGTATTCAGTGTAGTTCTCTTTAGTACCATCTTCTTTTCTTTTACGCCCGGCATAAAAAGAAAAGATATCAAAGGCACCAAATTGAGAAATAACGGCTAATAAACCGATAAAGAAAATGACCATTCCCGCGATAAAAGCACCATCGCGATAGTAACTAAGATTAGCCCACGCATTGACGGAATGACCAAATTGATAAGAAAAGTTATAAATGGTCATTAAAATAAGACCGATAGCGAATGCAACGATTAATCTAATATAGTTTTTTAAGAAAAATGATCTAATAGCGCTCATAACTTTTTATTATTATTACTTTAATTTGTTTTTTAGGCAACACCACTATTATCAATGATTTCTTTAAGAACATCATCTTTATAGATAATAGTCATCTTAAAATATGGTTCGTGGTTAATTAGTTTAGGAAGAAAAGCCTTATCGCCTGCCCACATTGGATAATCGTATATGTCTTTAATAGGAATCCACTTGAGTTCTCCTTCATCGCATTCAATTAACGAACCAGAAAAGTCTTCGATTTCATATAGATACATAAGTTCATGATACTCATCATAAATGAACACCACTTCCCCAGCACAATGTAAGGAATGAACATCAAGATTAGTTTCTTCTTTAATTTCTCTAATGGCCGCTTCATCAGGAGTCTCACCTATTTCGATATGACCACCCACACCTATCCATTTATCATGGTTATAGTCATGCTTCTTTTTGTTGCGATATAAAAGGAGATAACAATTATCTTTTTTTAAATAGCAACAAACTGATTGATCCATACTAATTAAAATGGTGTGGCCAAGAGGACTTGAACCTCCATGAGTCTCCTCACTGGCTTCTGAGACCAGCGCGTCTACCAATTCCGCCATGACCACGTGTTAATAATTTTACCTAATTAAATAATAATAGTCGACATCGTGATAAGTATCGTGATAATAGATATCATCTTTTCTTCTACCTTCGTAAATAAGGCCACACTTTTCAATGACTCTTTTAGAAGCAATGTTTTCGACGATATGAGATGCCACCACTTTATGCACGCCAATTTCAAACATAAAATCAATCATCGCTTTAAAAGCTTCTGTGGTGTAACCTTTGTTCCAATGTTTTTTACCGATGGCATAACCAATTTCAGAACTATGGAACCTAGCGTCAGGCGTGGAACATTGAAGAATCATACCGATGACTTCATGAGTATCTTTTAATTCAATAGCGAATAAATATCTCTTATTTTCTAAACAGAAATTAATCGTTTTATCTAAAGTCATCTCTGATTCGTTTTCTCTATATTCATCAAGGAAGTATTTTAAAACATCTTGATCATGATTAATGTTAACGAAAATATCATGAGTGTCTCTGACATTCATGTAACGAAGAATCAATCGATTAGTCTCTAATTTAATATTTGGATCAAACTCTTTCATAAATACCTCCTTTCACGAATAAATGGTCGGAAAGATGGGATTCGAACCCACGACCTCTCGCTCCCGAAGCGAGCGCACTACCAAGCTGTGCTACTTCCCGAATAATTAAAAGTCAAATAATGACAGTTGGTCACTTTCACTTAACGAATCAAGAACACCCATGTCAGCGAGGTCTTGCACATTAGTAGAAGTTAATTTTGTTCTTCTAAGTAAATCATCTTTAGAGAAGAATTCGCATTCTTTTCTAGCTTCCACAACTGTAATAGCGTTGTTCTCACCTAAACCATCAATAGTAATAAACGGTGGAATTAAAGCTTTATTATCATAGTCCACGACAAATTTAGTAGCGTCACTACGATATAAATCGATATTAGCGAATTTATAGCCTCTTTGGACCATTTCCAAAGCATTAATTAAAGTTTTAAGTTGCTCACTTTCTTTTGGCGAAAGCTTTTCATTAGACACTCTTTGACGAGTTCTAAGTTCTTCAATTTTAGAAATAATAGCGTCTTTACCTTTAATCATTGTTTTGATGTCGTATTGTTTGCTACGCACAGTAAAGAAAGTGGCATAGAACTCTAAAGGATAATAGATTTTGAAATAACCCACACGTACCGCCATTGTGACATAAGCAACAGCGTGACCTTTTGGGAACATGTATTTAATCTTATTACATGAATCAATGTAGAACTGTGGTACTTTTTTGGCCTTCATGATTTCCACATATTCATCTTTTAAACCTCGACCTTTACGAACATCTTCCATAATCATAAAGGCGATATTGCTTGGAATATCTTTACCGATTAAATAAGTCATAATATCATCACGACATCCGATGACTTCTTGAAGGGTGGCTTTACCTTCTTCAATAAGTTTTTCCGCGTTACCACTCCAAACGTCAGTGCCGTGTGAAAGGCCAGAAATAATAACTAAATCTGAGAACGTTGTAGGTTTAGTCATTTCTAGGATTCTTCTTGTATTTTCGGTACCGAATTCTGGTAACGCTAAAGCGCCAGTTTTGGCGTTAGTGTAATCGTGATCCATTTCTAAAGCGACTGGTGAGCTAAATCAAGATAAGACTTTCTTATCGTTCATTGGAATATCAGTAACCTTAACTCCGGTTAAGTCACACATCATTTTTAAAGCCATTGGGTCAACGTGACCTAATAAGTCGAGTTTTAAAATGGTATCGTGAATACTACGGAAGTCGAAATGGGTGGTCTTCCAATCAGAATTCATATCATCAGCGGGGTATTGAATAGGTGTAAAATCAAATACTTCATGATCTGTAGGAACAACAACAATACCACCTGGATGTTGGCCAGTTGTGCGTTTAACATCGATACAACCACTGGCTAAATAAGCA
>JAEEGL012877591.1_pt1 | contig 24638 bp, 18 predicted proteins | sample 9134231 | NCBI WGS metagenome assembly JAEEGL01 (sample SAMN16246548, study PRJNA631951) | gut metagenome | biome: gut microbiome; feature: rumen; material: fiber-attached | host: Bos | place: Iran: Karaj | collected 2018-10
GGCGGCAACGCCAGCGACCTGTCGGCCTTCTGCACCCAGTATCTCGACGTGTTCAACACCGGCATCCACTACTCGTTTATCGCATCCGTTCTGACCATGCTCATCTCGCTGGCCATCTTCCTCCTGTCGAAGCACCTCTTCCCCACTCCGGGCAAGAAGGAAGCTGCTGTCAGCCAGGACTATACCGCCGAAGAGCGCCAGGCTATGGCCACAGAAATCAAGCAGCGCATGTACGCCCTGTTTGCCGTGCTGGGCATCGCCGTATTCTTCTGGTTCTCATTCCACCAGAACGGCCAGTCGCTGTCGTTCTTTGCCCGTGACTTCGTGCAGACCGACAGCATCGCCCCGGAGATTTGGCAAGCCGTGAACCCGTTCTTCGTCATCGTGCTCACGCCCATCATCATGTGGTTCTTTGCCAACCTCACGAAGGCCGGACGCGCCATCTCCACACCGCGCAAGATTGCCTACGGTATGGGCATCGCCGGTATCGCCTATCTCTTCCTGGCCATCTACTCGGCAACGCAGGGCTATCCCTCCGCCAACGAGTTCACCGCCCTGGCCGACTCTGCCAAGGCAGGACTGAAGGCCGGTCCCTGGGTGCTCATCGTCACCTATTTCTTCCTCACCGTGGCCGAGCTGTTCATCTCGCCGTTGGGACTGTCGTTCGTCTCGAAGGTAGCCCCGAAGCACCTGCAGGGCCTCTGCCAGGGCCTGTGGCTCGGAGCCACCGCCGTGGGTAACGGTCTGCTGTGGATAGGCCCGCTGATCTACAACGAGTGGCCCGTCTGGATTTGCTGGACGGTATTCCTCATCGTCTGCGTCATCTCCATGGGCGTCATGTTCGGCATGGTGCGCTGGCTGGAACGGGTCACCAAGTAGCCTTTGCCCCAAAAGCACCAGATAACTTATAGATAGGTGGCACTTTTCTCATAGGAAAAGTGCCACCTATCTTATAGCTGGTCACATCGCTGGTAAGGGTATCCTCCAGTTCTCGCTCTTCAAACGGCTCATGGTCAACGGTAGCAAAACCGAAATCATAATTTCCCTTTAGCACCTCCTGCACCAAATGGCTTTGTGCCAGAATTATCCATAAACCAGATGGCTTATCTGACCACACATACGTCCGTGAAAATCCAACATTTCAGGAATATTCCACGATAATCTTTTTCTTCATTACTATATAGCAAAGCATCATAGAGTACATAAGAGAATTGACAACTATCGAAATAAAAAAAAACATCACCTCATCCTGCATCAAAAACTTGCAATGGCTTACCATTGTTTTGTCTCAACAAGGATTCAACCATCTCCACATCGCCATTGATAATAGCAACGAGATTTATGTCATATAATTGCTCTTATTTCTTGGATTAATTCCCTTTCCGATGCTTCCATGTGAGTAAGATAGTCCTCGAATGAATCTGTCTGACAATCAATATTCATGCCAAATACAGACAGTGAGCCTCCCTTGCCATTAAGTTGTTTTGCAGCTAACGGAAGTGTCCCGCTTATTACAGGAACGACATAGCCGCCCAAATCCCTGTCAAGCACGTGCATATAGGAAATGACCTGATACAAGTCCTTGGTTTGTACCCTGCTCCAGTAATCATACCATTTGTATTTTGCATCAAGCACCATTTCGCGACTCAGGAAGTCGGGATAGCACCAGCCCGTGTGGTCAGAGAACAGATATTTGCGCCCTTGCCCATCCTTGTTTCTTGGATGCTCGAAACCAATATCAGCAAGGAATGTGTTCAGATATTCCTCCCACAGCCAGGCACCATCAAACAGGACTCCATAGATTTCATCATCGTCACGACCGTATTTCATTTCTTCCTGGCGAAGTATCTGTAGGCAAAGCTGTTGTAGTGGGCGATATTCGCCATAATAAGGGTGGCTGATGGGACGGAGATTCTGGTTCGTCACCTTCTGCCGTTCATTACGATTATAGGATTCTGTGGCCTGACAGATTGCATTAACGGCATCTGACGTATCATCATCATTATGAAGGATGTTTCCAGAATATCTATGACGCGAAATGTATTCGATAGTATGACGTATCAACTGTGTGAGATGGTTGTCCTGGGCATACTCTCGAGTGGCGTAGGCAATCTTGCCTGTAAAGGGAATATTATGTCTGATATGTCTTGAAACATCTATTCGCCCTTTCACATTGGCATCGTTGTAATTCCGAGTTTGGTACTCTCTATACAGGCCCTGTTGCATAGCCCGTTTCAGGAATGTAGGGAACAAGTAGATGAGAAAGTCAAAGATGCTTTCTTCGTCAGAGTTAAATTGTAGGTCGAACAGATTAATGGCAAAGACCTTTCGCAGCATATAATGCAGGAAATAGTCCTCTTTTCCTTGTGCAAAGCGGGAACTGATGCTGACCTTGGTGTTACCACAGCCAATAAACCCCATGATGTTGCCAGTCACCAACTGTTCGCCCTTTGTCTCAAAGATATGGGAATCGCCTATCTTATCCCCATAGACATCAAGGTCTTGCGGGAATATCAACAGATTGGGATGCTCCTCGAGGCTAAGAGTCGCGATAGTTGGCTCTGCCAGCTTCTTAAGTGTTTCAAGATGGCAAAGCTCCGCCTCTGACAAACGCCGTTCAGAGTTATCCTTCGTTTGTATGGGCAGACTACTCATCTATGCTCGTCTTGTTGTATGCCTTCTGTAACTTCTCCAACAGTTCCTTTGACCTACGATTACCACGCAGATACTCGTAAAGCAATCCTTTCAGGTGATTCTCCCACAAACATTCAAACGGATTATCCTTGTCCTGATAGTCGAGATACTTCCTGAAATAGGCTGCACCAATCTGGTAAGCCTCATCCAATCCTTCCGTCTCAGCGATGGCCCTGTTCAAGTTGAACATCCTTTGCTTGATTTCATCTTTGACAAGCGCAAACTCAGGCTCATTCTCTATCATGTTCGCATAGCTTTCCTCAGCCGTAACTTCCTGCCAAGCAAAACGGCGACGCATAGCGAAGTCCATGCTCTCCACACTTCGGTCAATATCATTCATTGTTCCGATGATGTACACGTTCTCTGGCACGTAGAAACCATCCTTGAAAAGATCTCCTTCACCTACCAAATTCTGATACTGGGTTTTTACGATACCGTCTGTTCCACGATAGCCTGGGTCTAATGAGAAGAACAATTCACCAAAAATCTTCGACAATTCACCTCTGTTAATTTCGTCAACAACAAAGATATATGGCTTCACATCATTAGATATTGGTTGTTTATTATTCTCTTGAAGATCCCATAATGTGTGTAGGACAGCCCAAAAAGCAGAAGTGTTGCACCCTCCAATAGCAGCTCGTATTTCTTTGTCAATATTGCCGATTGAATCCAATGCCTTCTTGTTGGGGAAGGTTTTGGATAGCTTTTCTAATCTATTATACGAGACTGTATATGTTCGTTCATCCTCATCCAACAAACCCTGTTCTGTCAATTCCTTCGTTTCTTTAGAGACAATAAGGAGAAGATTGTTGTTGCTGGATACTTCTTTTATAAAGATGGGTGCTCCCGTCCGCTGGACAAAATGGTCAATTTTGTTTTCACGTATTTCTTCCAAAAGCCTTTCATATAGTTCGTTGAAAGATGTAGTGTTTGATGAATTGTTTGCAGAAGCATTTAATGCAGCACGTTTACAGAATTCTTTAAACACTCCGTCTTTTCGTTCAAAACCGACACTACCTTTGCCTTGACTTTCGGGCCTAAGTCCTTCTACGAAGTCCGTATAATCGTAAGACGGATGAAACTGCACAAAGCCAAAGTGTTTGTCATCCTTCAAATCCTTTACACTGTTTTTTCCTAATAATACTGCCGAAATTTCCTTTGCCATGAAGGTCTTTCCCGTCCCAGGTGCACCTGTTAATATCAGATTATGGTTGGCTTTTAATAATTCAATGTATTTCTTCATTTCCATCTTATGCTGTTCGTTTTTGAATGTTTCTATCATGTGATTAAACTTGTCAAAGAGATTACAAAGATTCTCATTGGGAACTTGATTGTCAAATAGCCCCAGTTCTTTTGTTGTGAATGATACACTTTGCGAAAGTCTCTCCCCAGAGTCAGGGTCGTAATATAGCAGGTACAAACTTTCAATGTGTGTCCCTTTCCAGTCTGCCATTATATTATTTCCTGTCCCATGCCAGTTCAGATAAGTACCACGACTTTGATAATTCGCGCCATAGACATTAATACAGATTTGCCCATTTCGGTATTGATCCCACTCGCTAACTTGGGTTTGAATAGCTTGGCCATTATAGCCTTGCCCACTTGATTTAAAAGCCTCTCCATCCGCCAAAGGTTTGATGTATTGCTCATACCCTAAGGACGAATTGGAGTAATTACTTGCTATATATTCCAAATGTGCTACAAAATACTCTAAGAGGTATTTGAAGCGTTGATACTCTTCTTTTTGATATTCCATATTGATTACCATATTATATTATCATATTTCTATCATTTGTGCTATATGGTCGCTCACCTCTGCATCCCATTTCATGAGTTGATAACCCTTGACAGGTATATTGGCAAAAGTGTAGTCAAGAAAAAACGGAAGATTATTCTTGAACTGATGATAATAGGTTGCCGTTGACTCTTCGCCTATAGCTTCGCCAGTTTGTCCATGATAGACACTGACAAATCCATAACTTGAAAGAAAATCAACGATTGACTCAATACTGAATAGCTTTGTCTCACCAGATTGGCCCTTATAGCAATTCAGATCACCAGAAATAATAACGGGATAATGCTTGAAATAGGGAGCGTATTCACATATTGCCTCCATAGCTATCTGCGGGTAGTTTTTAAGTTTGTTCCTTTCGGTTCGTGTTGGCCAAGCTGCGATGACGAGTATTCCATCAATGACTAAAGGAAGGAAATACTCATGAATCGGATTGAACCAATTTGGAATGACAACTTTCATGTCAGACTTCCATATCACACCAAGACCTTTGAAATCGAGGTGGCCCATCCATTCCATGTTGTAGCCAGCGGGCAAACGCACAACTGACTGGTTGGCAAGTTCAGGCAGGATATACACATCTGCCTCAATACGCAAGACTTTATCCAATTTCTCTTGCGAAAAACGATTGATATTATATGAAAGGATTCGCATTTTTCAAAAATGTGATTATTATAAACTTGTGTAAAGTTAACCTCTTCTAAATTGTCATCACCATTGTCGAGATACCGCCAAGCCTTGGGATTAGATATCAACGGTATAGATTTTCAATTCGTTTTTTCATAACGTTAATATTTGATTCTGAAGTAATCGAGCGCAGCCTTATATTGGTCTTGTGCCGTAAGACAAGTGTCGGTCAGGTAGCCGTCAATGTGTCCCCATTCGCGAAGTCCTCGGTAATAGAACATTTTCATTTCGTCGGTGATAATGAATGGAACGATGCCATTACATAGACACTCCTTGAACATGATGAGGCGACCCACACGACCATTTCCATCTTGGAATGGATGAATCTTTTCGAAACGCACATGCAGGTCGAGAATGTATTCCAGGGTATGTTGCTGCTTTGCATTATACCATTGAAGGAGTCGCTGCATACTGTCGTGAACCAGTTCCGGCTCACACGTACTCTCACCACCCACCTCGTTTGGCAGACGCTTATAATCGCCTACGGCAAACCAATCCTTGCGGCTGTCTGATGTTCCTGATTTCAGAATACCATGCAGCGTTTTAATCAGTTCTTCCGATAGCGGTTCCTCGGCTTTGTCAATAATAAGGTCGATACAGCGGAAGTGGTTCACCGTCTCAACGATGTCGTTCACGTTCACCGTTTCGTCGGCAGTCACGCCAATGGTGTTCGTCTCAAAGATATAGCGTGTCTGTTCGTGGGTCAGACGGCTACCCTCGATATGGTTTGAGTTGTAGGTCAGGTCTATCTGTGTTTTGTGATAGATGCCGCCCTTCATCTTCATCGCTTTCTGCTCACGGAGGGCATCGAGCAGGGCATTCTCAATTACTATTTGGTGGGTTATCTTCATAACGATTGTTTTGATGGCACAAAGATACGATTATTTTCTGATACTGTCAAATGATTCTTGAATTTTACCATTATTTAATTTAGAAGAGGACAGATTTGAACAGTTCCGTCCTATCCGCATTAATATTGGTAGCCATTACACCTGTCGCAGTCGATACAGAAGCTAAAGATATCCTCAAGGCATCCTTGTGGCGGTTGAAGGTAGCATGAGGCAACTCCACCTTTTATTGTGCAAATTGACATTTTATTTCTGGGAGTTAATACGTCGCCGAGCGCCTAAAAGGACGCATTGCTTGCAAAGATTTTCCAAAATCCATTGTTCTTTACATTTTTTTTCGTAACTTTGCCGGAAAAACGGAACACCATGGTGCTATTGACAAGAGCCGCGAACATGCTGATGACAAGGGGACTGCTGCCGGTCATCCTGCGTAGGGGGCTGTTGCCGGCCATCCTTCTATTGCTCGTTGCCACTATGCGGGGGCAATACCTCACGCTTGTCGAGCTGAACTGCGAGAATCTTTTTGACTGCCGCGACGACTCGCTGAAGGAGGACGACGAGTTTCTGCCCGACGCTCCTCGACATTGGACGCGTAGCCGCTACTGGCGTAAGCTGAACAACATCGGTCAGGAGCTGCTATCGTGCTCCGACCGTCTGCCCGACCTCATAGCACTTGTTGAAGTGGAAAGCGACACGGTGATGTACGACATGACTCGCCGTTCGCTGTTGCGTAATGCAGGCTACAAATACCTGATGACCGAGTCGCCCGACGTTCGCGGGCTGGACGTTGCCCTGATGTGGCAGCCTTCGTCGTTCAGGCCCATCTGCTACGACAGCTACGAAGTACCCCTGGTTAAGGACATGCGCCCTACGCGTGACATTCTCTACGTACAGGGCGAGACCCTCGGTGGCGACACGCTCCATGTCTTTGTGGTCCACGCTCCCAGCCGATACGGCGGTGAGAGAGAATCGCGCCCTTTCCGCCGGCAGGTGGCCGGGGTATTGCTACCGCTGCTTGAATCGCTGCGCGGGAAAAAGGTCATCGTGGCCGGCGACTTCAACGACTACGACGACAGTCCCACGATGCGCTTGTATGACGAGCAGGGGCTGGTAAACGTCACCGCCCGTGCCCTAGGCAGTCACGGCGCGAAAGGCACCTACCGCTACGAGGGTGAATGGCGTAGCATTGACCATGTGCTGATGTCGCCGGAGCTGAGCACGAAAGTGGACACGGCCTACATCAACGACGCGCCCTTCCTGCTTGAGGAAGAGCCGCGCTACGGAGGCAAAAGGCCGAAGCGCACCTACCACGGATTCAACTATCGCCCTGCCTTTAGCGACCATCTGCCGTTGGTGGTAAGACTAAGGATAAATCCCTGAAAAACTTTGAACGGCTTAAACCCATAGTTTGAACGGATGAAACTCATAGTTTGAACGGATGAAACCCATAGTTTGAACGGCTCAAACTCTGAGAGAGGTTTGAGAATACGTTTTTTAATACCGATTAACGTACATTCTTTTTCCGTATCAGAAAAAATGCGTACCTTTGCACGCTGAAAAAGAAAGCAACACTCATAAGTTATATGGAATTAGCAAGCAAGTACGACCCTCGCGAAGTTGAGGGCAAGTGGTATCAGTATTGGCTCGACAACAAACTTTTCAGCTCGAAGCCCGACGGTCGCGAACCTTACACCATCGTCATTCCCCCGCCTAACGTGACGGGTGTGCTCCACATGGGGCACATGCTCAACAACACCATTCAGGACATCCTCATCCGCCGTGCCCGCATGGAGGGCAAGAACGCCTGCTGGGTGCCTGGCACCGACCACGCCTCTATTGCTACCGAGGCCAAGGTGGTGAAGAAGCTCGCCGAGCAGGGAATCAAGAAGCGTGACCTGAACCGTGAGCAGTTCCTCAGCCACGCCTGGGACTGGACCCACGAGCACGGTGGCATCATTCTGAAGCAACTGCGCCGTCTGGGTGCTTCCTGCGACTGGGACCGCACCGCATTCACCATGGACCCCGTGCGCTCAGAGAGCGTCATCAAGGTCTTCGTAGACCTCTATCGCAAGGGCTACATCTATCGTGGGCTGCGCATGGTGAACTGGGACCCCAAGGCACTCACCGCCCTCTCGACCGAGGAGGTCATCTACAAGGAGGAGCAGAGCCACCTCTACCACCTCAAATATTATCTAGATAGTCTGGAAGGTCTAGATAATCTAGAAACTCTAGAAAGCCAGGGCAACGTCATCCACAAGGACGAGCGCGGCTACTACGCCGTCGTCGCTACCACCCGTCCTGAGACCATCATGGGTGACACCGCCATGTGTATCAACCCCAAAGATCCGAAGAACCAGTGGCTGAAGGGCCGCAAGGTTATTGTCCCGTTGGTGAACCGCGTCATCCCCGTCATCGAGGACCGCTACGTGGACATTGAGTTTGGCACGGGCTGTCTGAAGGTGACCCCTGCCCACGACACCAACGACTACATGCTGGGCAAGACCCACAACCTGGAGACTATCGACATTTTCAACCCCGACGGCACCATCTCTGACCAGAGCCCCATCTACGTGGGCATGGACCGTATGGATTGTCGCCGGCAAATAGCCATCGACCTTCACGAGGCAGGTCTCATGGAGAAGGTGGAGGACTACACCAACAAGGTGGGCTATTCGGAGCGCAACCCCGACACACCCATCGAGCCGCGCCTCTCTTTGCAGTGGTTCCTGAAGATGGAGCACTTTGCAGAGATTGCCCTGAAACCCGTCATGGAGGGCGAGATGCACTTCTATCCCCAGAAGTACGTCAACACTTACAAGAACTGGCTGGAGAACATCCAGGACTGGTGTATCAGCCGCCAGCTGTGGTGGGGCCACCGTATCCCAGCATACTACTACGATGATGAGAAGTTCGTTGTAGCCGAGACCGCCGAAGAAGCTCTTGAGCTGGCCCGCAAGGAGAGCGGTAACGACAAGCTGCAGCTCAGCGACCTGCAGCAGGACGAGGATGCTCTCGACACCTGGTTCTCCTCATGGCTCTGGCCCGTCAGCCTCTTCGACGGCATCCGCAACCCTGGCAACGAGGAAATCAACTATTACTATCCCACCAGCGACCTCGTTACCGCCCCCGACATCATCTTCTTCTGGGTGGCTCGCATGATTATGGCCGGCGAGGAGTATATGGGCACGTTCCCCTTCAAGAATGTCTACTTCACCGGTATCGTGCGCGACAAGCTGGGCCGCAAGATGTCGAAGAGCCTCGGCAACAGCCCCGACCCCATCGAACTGATTGAGAAGTTCGGTGCCGACGGCGTGCGTATGGGCATGATGCTCTCCGCCCCTGCCGGCAACGACATTCTCTTCGACGAGGCTCTCTGTGAGCAAGGCCGTAACTTCAACAACAAAATCTGGAACGCCTTCCGCCTCGTCAAAGGCTGGCAGGTCGGTTCTGTAGACTGCGGCAATGCCGCAGTGAACAAAACTGCCATCGCCTGGATGGACGCCAAACTTCGCCAAGCCGACGCCGAGATGAAGGACCACTTCTCGAAATACCGCATCAGCGACGCCCTGATGACCGTCTACAAGCTCTTCTGGGACGAGTTCTCGCAGTGGTACCTGGAGATGGTGAAACCCGCCTACATCGACGGCAAGCAGCAGCCGCTCGACCAAGAGACCTACGATGCCACGCTGCGTTTCTTTGAGACACTGCTGAAGATGCTTCATCCTTTCATGCCCTTTATCACCGAGGAATTGTGGCAGGCACTCTACGACCGCAAGCCCGGCGAGAGCATCATGCGCGACCGTCTCGCCCTCGGCGATTTGTCCGCAGAGGATAAGCAACTCATCGCCGACATTGAGCTGGTGAAGCAGGTGGTTGGAGGCATACGCACCGTGCGCAGTCAAAAGAACATCGCACCGAAGGAACGCCTTCAGCTACAGGCTGTTGGCCAGAACCGCTTCGAGCCTTACAACGACATCATCATGAAGATGGCCGGTCTCTCTGCCATCACCGTCGTGGAGCAGAAGGACTCCACGGCCAGCGCCTTCATGGTGGGCACCGACGAGCTGGCCGTACCCCTGGGTGACCTCATCGACGTGAAGGCGGAAATTGAGAAGATGGAGGCCCAACTGAAACACCTCGAAGGCTTCCTCATGGGTGTACAGAAGAAGCTCTCCAATGAGCGTTTCGTCGCCAATGCCCCCGAGGCCGTCGTGGCCCTGGAACGCAAGAAGCAGAGTGACGCTGAGGAGAAGATTGCTTCGCTTCTCGAAAGTCTAGCAGCTCTTAAAAAATAGTGAAGTATGGAATCCTTCCAATGGTTTTCATCCCTATTCACCAACACTTCGTCGGTGGCACACATTGCGTTACTCTACGCCATTGTGATTGCTATCGGTGTTTATCTTGGTAAGATCAAGGTGCTGGGCATCTCGCTCGGCGTCACCTTTGTGCTCTTTGCGGGCATTGTTGCAGGACATATCTTCCACTTCTACGGAATGGAGGCTGCCCCGACGAACATCCTAACGTTCATCCAGGACTTCGGACTTATCCTCTTTGTCTTTATGATTGGACTGCAGGTGGGACCTGGTTTCTTCGAGAGTTTCGGAAAGGCCGGTATCAAGCTGAACGGTCTTGCCGCATCGGCCATCCTGCTCAACATCATTGTGATGTTCGCCTGCTACTTCATCTTCTTCGACACCAGTGACCCGACGACGCTGCCCATGATGGTGGGTACCCTCTACGGAGCCGTAACCAACACTCCTGGTCTTGGTGCTGCTAACGAAGCCCTGACATCGGTATTCGGTCCGGGAGCCCCTCAGATTGCTTCGGCCTACGCCTGTGCCTATCCACTCGGCGTGCTGGGCATCATCGGCGGCATCATCATTGTATTCTATATCTGCAGGGTGAAACTGGAGAAGGAAGAGGAGAGGCTGACGGCAATGGAAGAGACCAATGCCAACAAGAAGCCATTCAAGATGCACGTGGAGGTGACCAACCAGTACCTGGAGGGAAAGACTCTACTACAAGTTCACAACTTCCTGAACCGAGACTTCGTAGTCTCGCGCCTGGTCCATGAGGGCGAGCTGTGCATCCCCAACCGCGACACAGTGTTCCACATAGGCGACCAGATGCTCATCGTCTGCGCAGAGGCCGACCACGAGGCCATCATGGCCTTCATCGGACCCATGCTCGACATCGACTTCGAGCAGTCAGACCAGCCACTCGTGTCGAAGCGAATCCTCATCACCAACCCAGAAATCAACGGCAAATCGATGGCCTCGATGCACTTCTCCAGCGTCTATGGCGTGAACGTCACCCGTCTTACCCGTCACGGCATCGACCTCTTCGCCTCTGCCGGACTGCCCCTGCAGGTGGGCGACAAGATTATGGTCGTGGGCCCCGAGGATGCCGTAGACCGCGTGGCCACCAAGATGGGCAACAGCCTGAAGCGCCTCAACGCCCCCAACATTGCTACCATCTTCGTCGGTGTTTTCCTTGGCATCATCTTCGGCTCGATGCCCTTCATCCCCGGTATGCCGCTGATGAAGCTTGGTATTGCCGGAGGTCCGCTCATTGTGGCCATCCTCATCGGCCGATATGGCTATAAAATCAAGCTCGTGACCTATACCACCACCTCCGCCAACATGATGCTACGAGAGATAGGCCTCGTGCTCTTCCTCGCCTCGGTAGGCATCAAGGCGGGCGCGGGCTTCTTTGAGACCGTCATGGAGGGCGACGGGCTGCTCTATGTTCTCACGGGCTTCCTCATTACCATTATACCAATATTAATAATAGGCCCTATCGCACGGTGGAAGTTCAAGTTCAACTACTTCACCATCGCCGGTATGCTGGCCGGTACCTACACCGACCCGCCCGCACTGGCCTACTCCAACAGCATCTGCTCAAGAGAGGCACCGTCGCTGGGATACTCCACGGTCTACCCGCTATCGATGTTCCTACGAATACTTACCGCACAACTCATTGTGCTCTTCTTCTGCGGATAATCTTATTCTCATAAGCCCCATTTAATAATACACGTAAAAACAATGAACCATCTAAAGACCTTGCTGGCAGGAATCCTGCTCACTACCTCTGCCTCGGTGTTTGGCCAAGGAGCCAAGAACATCGTTATTAACGAGGTGATGACCAACAACACTGCCAGCATCCAGGATGAGTTTGGACGGCACGAAGCTTGGATAGAGCTTGAGAACACATCGTTCTCTACCTACAACGTGCGCGGCATGTTCATCACTACCGACCGTCGCGTGCTCAATGAGAGCCTCTCCGCTCCAGACCGCATCAAACTCATGACCATGATTCCAAGTGGTGACGACCGCACACAGATAAGTGCGCGACACCACTTGGTGTTGTTCGCCAACTCCCGTCCTGCCGAGGGAAAGTTGCATCTCGCGCTCAATGTTCCTCTATCCGAGCCAGTATGGATTGCCCTCTACAATGGCAACGGCGTGGAGCTGATAGACTCCGTCTCGGTGCCAGCCCTGGCTGCCGACCAGTCGTATGCCCGTTTGAAAGGGCGCTGGAGCGTGAAAGCTCCAGAAGCTGTTACCCCTGGCATAGAGAACACCATCGAGGCCTCAGCCTCAAAGATTGACCAGTTCAAGGAACGCGATCCTCACGGTTTCGCCATGGCACTAATGGCTATGGGCATCGTATTCACCTGTCTGGCCCTGCTCTGGTTATTCTTCACACTCTTTGGTATGGTGATGCGTCACCTCGATACGGCGAAGAAGGTAGCTAACACGCAGCCTATCAAGCCCATCACTAAGACGGTGGAGAAAACACGTGAGGTGGCTCACAAGACGGGTAACATCATGCAAGAGGGCTTCGACAAGAAGGGTATCGACTTGGAAGTCTACATGGCTGTCATCGGCATGGCTTTGAAGCAGTACGAGGACGATGTTCACGACGTGGAGAGTGGTGTCATCACCATCAAGTCGAAAGACACTGGATGGGATGACGAGTACAGCCAGATGACCCACTGGCACGACGCTATCCGTCCCACCGACCACAATGCTCCCCGCATCCCAACAACACCTGAGCTACACTAACAAATCGTTAATCGAAAATTAGTAAATCGTTAATAAAACAATGAATACCTACAAATATAAAGTAAAAGGCGTGGACTACGAAGTAGAAATCGCCGAAGTAGAAGGCAACATTGCCAAAGTGAATGTCAACGGCATCCCGTTTGAGCTGGAACTGCAGAAGCCTATCAACGCTGCTAAACATCCATCGATGAACAAACCCAAGGTGGAGGCACCTCGCCCAGCAGTTACTCCTGCTGCCGCTCCTGTCGCTGCAGCCGCACCACAGCCATCTGCTGCTGTCGGAGCCGGCAATGCCATCAAGGCGCCGCTGCCTGGCACCATCACTGATATTAAGGTGCAGGTGGGACAACAGGTGAATGTTGGCGACACCGTCCTCGTCCTAGAGGCCATGAAGATGCAGAACAACATTGAGTCCGACTATGCCGGACAGGTGACATCCATCGTCGTTAAACAGGGCGAGACAGTCATGGAGGGAGCTGTGTTGCTAACCATCGGTTAGATTTACGATTTACGAATTTACGATTTACGATTTGGCTGGCGCCAACGTAATTTCGCAAGTTCGCAGTCGTATATCTATCACCGAGGTAATTAATCGAAAACCGAAAATCAGTAAATCGCAAATAAATCGATGTTTGAATTCATAGCCAATAACTTCAACGAGTTCCTTACCTACACTGGCTTTGCCAATGCCGAGGTGGGTAACCTCATCATGATAGTGGTGGGAGCCATCTTCATCTATCTTGCCATTAAGAAAGACTTCGAACCGCTCCTCCTTGTGCCCATCGGTCTGGGCATCATCCTAGGTAACATCCCCTTCCGTGACGACGCCGGCCTGGAGATAGGTCTCTACGAGGACAACTCCGTGCTGAACATCTTCTACCAAGGTGTACGACAGGGCTGGTATCCGCCCCTCATCTTCCTCGGCATTGGAGCCATGACCGACTTCACTGCCCTATTAGCCAACCCTAAGCTGATGCTCATCGGTGCTGCTGCGCAGTTCGGTATCTTTGGTGCCTATATGATTGCCTTGGCGCTGGGCTTTGAGCCCAACCAGGCAGCGGGCATCGCCATCATCGGCGGCGCCGACGGCCCCACGGCCATCTTCCTCTCGTCGAAGCTGTCGCCAAACCTTATGGGAGCCATCGCCGTGTGTGCCTATAGTTACATGGCTCTTGTGCCGCTTATCCAGCCGCCCATCATGCGACTGCTCACCACGAAGAAGGAGCGCGTCATCAAGATGAAGCCCGCCCGTGAGGTGTCGCAGACAGAGCGCATCCTCTTCCCCATTATCGGGCTGCTCATCACCACCTTCATCGTGCCGTCGGCCCTGCCCCTGTTGGGTATGCTGTTCTTTGGCAACCTGCTGAAGGAGAGCGGCAAGACCACCCGTCTGGCAAAGACTGCCGGTGCTGCGCTGAACGACATCGTGGTAATGCTGCTCGGCCTCACCGTGGGTTGCTCTACGCAGGCCTCAGAGTTTCTAACACTGAACACCGTGTTCATCTTCGCCATCGGTGCTTTCGCCTTCGCCATTGCCACGGCCAGCGGCGTATGCTTCGTGAAGATAATGAATCTCTTCCTTTCGAAGGACAAGAAGATTAACCCGCTCATCGGTAATGCCGGTGTCAGCGCCGTTCCTATGGCCGCCCGTATCAGCCACAACATGGGCCTGGAGTACGACCGCCACAACTTCCTGCTCATGCACGCCATGGGTCCCAACGTGGCCGGTGTCATCGGCTCGGCTGTTGCAGCTGGTGCGCTTCTCGGTTTCCTGTCGTAAATTATTTGGAGTGAAGGGGAGTGAAAAAGGAGTGAAAGGGACATATGAAAATAGGCGATAAAGTAAGATTTCTCAGTGAGGTAGGAGGCGGCCGCGTAGCCGGCTTCCAGGGTAAGAACATCGTGCTCGTTGAGGACGAGGATGGTTTTCAGGTGCCCATGCAGATGAACGAGGTGGTGGTTATCGGTCAGGAGAACTACGACACCAGCCATATCGTCGAGGTGAAACAGCAGCAGAAAGCTATTAGTGTGCCCAGCGGTTTACCCGCTGGGGAATCCGAACCTGCCGACCGCCCCGTAACGTTCAAGAAAGCTCCCGAAGAGCGCAAGGGCGGCGACCAGCTTTCCGCCTATCTCGCCTTTGTGCCCATGAACGTGAAGGAGCTGATGCAGACCCGCTTCGAGACCTACTTCGTCAACGACTCCAACTACTACATGCGTTTCACCTACATGACCGTCGAGAGCAACAGCTGGCAGCTGCGCTCCACGATGGAGGTGGAGCCCAACATGAAGGTCTTCATCGAGGAGTTCGGACGCGAAGACCTCAACGGCATGGAGCGTGTGGCCATCCAGCTCGTAGCCTACAAGCGCGAGAAACCTTTCATTCTGAAGCCCGCTATCGATGTTCAGCTACGCATCGACCCTGTGAAGTTTTACAAGCTCCACACCTTCCAGGACAGCGACTTCTTCGAGCAGCCCGCCCTCGTCTATACCATCATCGAGAACGACAAGGCCGCCCGTCCGCTCGTAGTCGATGCGCAGCAACTGAAGGCTAATTTGTATCAGAAGGCCGATGAACCCAAGCCCCGCCCAATGGTAACGCCACCTCGTAACCCAGGCGATCCCGTTGTCGTCGACCTCCACGCCTCGGAACTGCTTGACAACACCAACGGTCTCACGCCGACGGACATCCTGAACCACCAGCTCGACGTCTTTCGCAAGACCCTCAAGCAGTACGAGAAGCAGAAGGGCACGAAAATCATCTTCATCCACGGCAAGGGCGAGGGTGTCCTCCGCAAGGCCCTGGTCAACGAGCTGCAATACCGCTACAAGAGCTACACCTACCAAGATGCCTCTTTCCGCGAATACGGCTACGGAGCCACCCAGATCACCATCAAGTAGCTATAAGGTAATTCTCCCCCCTTGGACTTTGATCCGTCCTCTCTATGAGAAAGGGTGCCCTTTTCCGTGCAGAAAAGGGCATCCTTTCTCCATACACCTCCGTAGGGAATCTAGCTTGTCTAATTCCGCCCACTGGGTACGCTACGTACAAAAGGGAGCGGAGGGCAGACCTGTCTCTCCCAATGGTACGGGGCAAAGTTAAAATCACGTCGGTATTTGATAAAATTCCGTCGGTATTCACAAAAATACCGTCGGTACTTGTTAAAATCACGTCGGTATTTGCTGTTTTTCCGTACTGTGTACAATTTGTGTACATAATAATTTGGCTGTATCATGGATTTTTGTTTATTTTGCACGCTGTTATGAGACGATTACTAATGCTTATCACTGCCACCGTTATGTTCGGCCTGACCGCCAAAGCACAGTTGTGGCTTTATGTCTGCCATCACGACAGCTGCGAAGTTTATGACACAGCGTATATGGACAGCATCACTATTCAGGGTAAGAGCTTTCGCATAGACCGCATGCCCCCCTATTCCGCTCAACAGGTCGATAGCATGTTGTTATACAGCCCCGCAGACTTCATTGTGGAGGAGCGAGGATGGTGGGGCGACATGTACGGGGGAGAGTCGCGTTTCCTTACTGTGCTTACCATAGAAATCGGTTACGAGGATTTATATTTCGACTATCACGTGAGGTTTTCTTTTACGGCTCATGACAGCATCTGCCAAACGGCCAAATGCGAACTGCTGTTTGATGAAGAGTGGCAGATGAATCTGTTCTTTTCGTTAAGATTAGAGACAACGGGAGGGACAACGGGAGGGCCACCAGGCGGAGGAGACCCCTATATCTACGTGAAGGAAACACTCACAGGCCCGCGTAGGTATGAGATCTGGACGATGGGTGACCCCGTGCTGCCCTTGGACTGTATTTGGGAGGATGACCACTACAGACTGACGCTTGGTTCTGACTGTAGTTCTATTCTTGCGGGCCGTCCGATGGACGAAGTGAGACAAATCGTCGAGACATGGCTATTCCAGCCTACCGTAATGAAAGAAGAAACGAACTTATATGAAGATAACTAAAAAACTACGTGCTATGAAAAAGAAAAGCATTTTATTGCTGGCCGCCACGCTATTGGCGACGGCAACTGCCTTTGCACAGGAGATTTCGCTCACCGAACAAGAGCGTGAGCTAGTACAGAACAACAACGACTTCGCCCTGCGCCTCTTCAGCAAGGCCCGCACCAACGAGAGCTTGGTGCTGTCGCCGTTGAGCATCACTTACGCCCTCGGCATGTTGAACAACGGTGCCACGGGCGAGACGCAACAGCAGATTAACGAGGTCCTGGGCAGTGTAGTAGGCAATGCTTCCGAGCGTTGCAGCATCATCAACAGCTTCTGCCGCAAGATGCTTAATGCCTCGGCTACTCTCGACGAGAAGACGAAGGTGCTCATCTCTAATAATATATATGTGAACGAGGCCAGCGGCTACCATCTGCTTCCCGACTTCGTGCAGCGTGCCACCGACTACTACGATGCCACGCCTGAGACCCGCAACTTCTCCGACGGCGAGACCCGCAATGTCATCAATCAGTGGGCCAGCGACCACACCGAGGGCATGATTAAGGAGCCGCTGAAGGAGGGCGAGTTCGACCCGACGGTCATCAGCTATCTGCTCAACGCCCTTTACTTTAAGAGCGAGTGGATGAAGCCATTCGAAGAAATGTATACCATGAAAACGTATTTCGACGGGAGAAAAGCCACAGCCGACATGATGGCTCAGTACGAACGGTTCCAGTATGCCGAGAACGAGGTTTGCCAGAGCATCGAGTTGCCCTACGGTAACGGTGCTTTCCTCATGACGGTGTATCTACCCTATTATGGCAAGACCCTCGACGAGATGCTGGCCAAGATGAACAGCGAGGAATGGAATGCCCTGGCCTACGAGCCTTATCAGGTCTCTTTGATGCTGCCGCGCTTTGAGACCGACACCGACCAGCGTCTTGAGGACATTATGGCCGCACTGGGCATGCCCCGTGCTTTCGACCCTCAGAATGCTCAGTTCGACAAGTTTGCCGTCAACGAGGCACAGCCCGATGTGCCCATCTACATCGCCTTCATGAAGCAGATGGCTAAGATCCGTGTCAACGAGAGCGGCACAGAGGCAGCTGCCGTCACCATTATCGAAACGACAGGAAGTGCTCCCAATCAGAAATTCGCCGAGTTCCATGCCGACCATCCCTTCCTCTACACCATCAGCGAACGCTCCACGGGTGCCATCTTCTTCATCGGCCAGTACATGGGCGAGCCGCTGAAGAACGTGCGCAAGGACATCACCCTGACTGAGGAAGAGAAGCGGTTGGTGGAGGGCAACAACGACTTCGCCTTCCGCCTCTTCGACAAGGCACGCGGCGAGGAGAGCTGCATCATGTCGCCACTGAGCATCACATACGCGCTGGGCATGATGAACAACGGAGCCGCAGGACAGACCCAGCAGGAGATTAACACCGTGCTGGGCAGTGTGGACGTCGGTTCTCCCGACGCCATCAACAACTTCTGCCGCAAGCTGCTCACCGAGGCTCCCTTGCTCGACGAAACGACAAAGGCCGAGATTGCCAATGCCATTTACGTGAACAGCGGTCAGGGTTGTGAGCTGCAGCAGGGCTTTTCGGAGAAAGCCAACGAGTTCTACGACGCGCAGCTCGAGACTCGCAACTTCTACGATGGCGTGACCTGGGAAGTCATCAACCAGTGGGCCAACGACCACACCCACGGCATGATACCCGGATTATTTAGTAGTCGGGAGAATTTCAACGAAGATGCTGCCAGCTATCTGTTCAACGCCATCTACTTCAAGGGTGCCTGGGCCAATAAGTTCAACAAGGCAAACACGTTTGACGAATCCTTCAATGGTGGTGAAAAGGTGCCTATGATGTATCAGACAGAGGATTATGACTACACCGAGAACGACCTATACCAAGCCGTCCGTCTGCCCTACGGCAATGGGGCCTACCAGATGACCGTCTTCCTGCCGCGCGAGGGCAAGACTTTCAGCGATGTGCTCAGCCAGCTAGACGGGAAGAGCTGGAGCAACAAAGCTTACATGAAAATGAGTTGGGAATCGGTACACCTGATGCTGCCGCGCTTTAAAACAAGTACAAACCTGAAGTTAGTGCCCATCATGTCGGAGCTTGGCATGCCCACGGCCTTCAGCCCTGCGGCTGAGTTCCCCTATTTCAGCAACAGACCGGCATCTATAGGCAACATGTTCCAGGAAGCCGTCATCAATGTAGATGAGGAGGGTACCGAGGCGGCTGCCATCACGGGCATAGAGGTGCCAATAGGCATACCCGAATACGTCACCTTCCACGCCAACCGCCCGTTCTTCTACGTCATCAGCGAATACTCAACGGGAGTCATCTTCTTCATGGGTCAGTATATGGGCGAGGAAGTCTGGACGAGCATTAAGGACATTGACCATTTACCACTGGCCACTAACCATTGTGTCTACGACCTGCAAGGCCGCAAAATCGAAAATGGTAAATTGGTAAATCGTCAATTAACCAAGGGCCTCTACATCATTGACGGACGTAAGGTGACAGTTCGATGAGTCATTGTCATATCCTTTGGGCCATCCTGCTTGTCGTGGTTTGCGCTTGCAGTCAGCGGCAGGCAGGACTGGCCGAGTATCACAAGGCGTTGGACTTGATAGACCGTGGCGATGCTCCGGCGGCACTGAGGCAGTTACGGCGAGCCTCCGAGCTGGCCAGCACCGACAGCCTACGGGCACTGGTGCAGAGTCAGATGGGTACGCTCTACTTCTCACAACGGCTGCTCGACCGCTCGCTGCAGAGCTACCGCCGTGCCTTCGTCATCGACCTAGAAGCCCGCGACACCGTGGGACTCATCTACGACCTGCGCGACATCGGCAATGTGCTGCGTGCAACGGCTGGGAGTGAGGACAGCTGTCTCACCTATTTCGAGGAAGCCCGCCAACTGGCCATCGTCTCGGGCAACCTGCCCATGCAGCGTGACGTGGAGAGCCAGATGGCAGGCTACCACCTCTACCGCAACAACCTTGTTGAGGCCCGCCGTCTGCTGCTGCCCGCCATGCAGCATCTCGGCGATGCCAATCAGAGCGGCCTGCTCTTCATGATGGCCGACCTCTATCACCGCGAGGGGCAGCGTGACTCGGCGACGTACTACTACCGTCAGCTTCTAGAGCGCGGCAACCTCTATACCCGTCTGGCTGCCCACCGCGCACTGGCCGAATACTGCATGACCGACGGACGCAGTGACGAGGCTATGCACCACCTGCAGCTCTACGAGCAGCTGACCGACTCAGTACATCGTGAGAACGATGCCGAGGCGATGCGGCGCACGGCGGCTCTCTACGACTACACGCTACGCGAGCAACAGGCACAACGCTTAGGACAACAACTGACAGTGACCATAGCCGCCCTGCTGCTGCTCGCAGTGTCGCTCGCAGCCATCCTGCTCTACTTCAGCCGTCGCCGCATGCACTACCGTCTGAAGGTGCAACGGCTGGAACAGCTCTTGGAAAACTACCGGAGGAATATCAAGTCTCAAACCTCCACTCAGCCTGACGAAACGGTCGCAGAGCCTGTTGGGTCAGGAAATCTCAAATCAACTCCCATCTGTCAGAAGATTGACAGTTTTTTAGCCGATGCCCATCAACCGGCGATGGGCGACGATGACTTCCATCTATTGACCGAAACCGTTGAGCAGCATTTCCCTGGCTTTCTCACCCGTCTACAGGAGTTCTGCCACCTTACGCCGCAAGAGCGTCATGTCTGTCTGCTGTTAAAGCTGGAATTTCCGCCCGCAGCCATTGCCCAGCTGACCGCCCACACCCGCCAGTCGGTCACCAATACCCGCTCGCGTCTCTACAAGAAAGCCTTTGGCCGACAGGGCACCCCTACTGAGTGGGACGAGTTCGTCCGCTCACTGTGACAGAGATGTTGTAAATCAGAAATGGAAGAAATCCCCCTGACAATTAGGGAATCGCCTTCCATGTTTTAGGGAAAAGCCCTTTGCCGCCCCTCATCCTTTCAGTACCTTTGCAGTGTCTAACCCACTAAACACTTGCAACGATGAAAAGGATGATTATTGTTATGTTCATGGGTCTGCTCACGTCAATGTGTGCAACGGCCCAGCCCGGTGGCCGTTACGGCTATGGCCGTCGCCGCCTGCCCGCACCACCGCCACCTGCCTATCGCGCCAGCCGCTACAGCACGCCGTCGAGTAGCGCGCCTGTAGATTTCTATTATGGCCTGCGCCTAGGTCTCAACGTGTCGAGCGTCAGCAGTGCCGACCGCTATCTCGACGGCGGCACGGCCAAGGCCGGACTCAACCTCGGCATGGTGGCCGGTGTGCAGTTGGCTCCCGCCACGCCAGTCTATCTGGAGTCGGGACTCTACTACTCGGAGAAGGGCGGCAAGGGAACCTGCGATGGCAAGACGTTCACCTATCAGCTGAACTACCTCGAAGTGCCGCTGCTCATGAAGTACCGCATCGACATCGACCGATATACCAGCGTTCAGCCCTTTGCCGGCGTCTATGCTGCCGTGGGCGTTGGTGGCAAGATGAAGGACTTCAACAACCGCAAGGCCTACAGTGCTTTCGACGACGATGCTTTCCAGCGCCTCGATGCCGGTCTGCGTCTGGGCTGCGGTCTTCAGTTCGCGCCTGTCTACATGGAGCTGGGCTACGACGTGGGACTGGCCAACATCAGCCACGACTATTTCGACACGGCACACACGGGAGCCTTCTTTGCCACCGTTGGTGTGAACTTCTGACATGTACAATATGGTGATAATAGCAACCAAGCAACAAAAAGCGGGCAAATCGTTTGGCGGTTTGTCCGTTTTTTCGTAATTTTGCAGCCAAGTTTAGGAACATAGAACCTAATTAAAATATCTGAACGATGAAATACGGATTGATAAAGGTGGCTGCAGCGATACCTGGTGTACGAGTGGCCGATGTAGAATACAACAGGCAACAGATAGAAAGCCTCATCGCACAGGCAGAGGGCAAGGGCGCTGAGATTATCGTCTTTCCAGAGCTGTCGCTGACGGGCTACACGTGCCAGGATCTGTTCCGTCAGCAGCTACTACTCGACAAGACGGAGGAGGCCCTGCTCATCCTCCTTGACTTCACCCGCAAGCTTGACATTATCGCCGTCATAGGTCTACCCGTGCGCATCGGATCGCTGCTCTACAACTGTGCTGCTGTCATCCAGCACGGCAGTATTCTCGGCATCGTGACCAAGACCTACCTGCCCAACTACGGCGAGTTCTACGAGAAGCGTTGGTTTGCCTCTGCCACCGACCTCATGCCACAGGAAATCTACCTCGGCGGAAGTCCCGTCATGGTGAGCAACGAGCCGCAGGTGTTCCGTACCTGCGACGGCGTGGGTTTTGGCATCGAAATCTGCGAGGATGTATGGGCACCACTGCCGCCGAGCAACAACCTGGCGCTGGCTGGGGCCGACATCATCCTCAACCTCTCGGCCACCGACGAGCTGGTGGGCAAGCATGCCTACCTGCGGTCGCTGCTCGCCCAACAAAGTGCCCGGATGATGTGCGGCTATGTCTACAGCAGCTGCGGCTACGGCGAGTCGACGCAGGACGTGGTCTACGGCGGCAACGCCCTTATCTTCGAGAACGGGAATCTGATTGCCGAGGCATCGCGCTTCGCCCTGGAGCCACAGATGCGGATGCAGCAAATAGACATCGACCGGTTGCGTGCCGACCGTCAGAACAACACCACCTTCCGCACTGCACAAGACGGAGCCACAGCTCGCTTCATCGATGCCAAGCCCGTCACGCCGCGTGACTTCGAGCTTATCCGTCCCGTTAATCCCCATCCATTCATCCCTGCTGATGACAAGATGGGCGAGAGTTGCGAGGAAATTCTCAACATTCAGACCATGGGTCTCTGTCGCCGACTACAACACACCCATTCCGACAAGGCCGTCATCGGCATCAGCGGCGGTCTGGACTCCACGCTGGCACTGCTCGTCACCGTCCGTGCCTTCGACCGCCTGGGTCTCTCCCGCCAAGGCATCATCGGCATCACCATGCCAGGCTTCGGCACCACCGACCGCACCCACAGGAACGCCGTGCTGCTGATGAACGCCTTAGGCATCACCCAGCGTGAGATCAACATCGCCAAGGCTGTCACACAGCACTTCGAAGACATCGGCCACGACAAGAATGTACACGACGTGACCTACGAGAACTCGCAGGCCCGCGAACGCACTCAGATACTCATGGACGTGGCTAACCAGGTGGGTGGCCTCGTCATCGGCACTGGCGACCTCTCGGAGCTAGCCCTGGGCTGGTGTACCTACAACGGTGACCAGATGTCGATGTACGGCGTAAACGCTAGCGTACCCAAGACCCTTGTACAGCACCTCATCCGCTACATGGCCAAATGTTCAGTCTTCAATGTTCAATCATCAATATTATTAGATATCATCGACACCCCCATCTCACCTGAGCTGACCCCAGCCGATGCTGAGGGCAACATCCAACAGAAGACCGAAGACCTAGTAGGCCCTTACGAGCTACACGACTTTTTCCTCTACTACATGCTGCGCTGGGGCTTCCGTCCGCAAAAGATTTTCATCCTTGCTCAAAGTGCCTTCAAGGACAAGTACGATGACGACACTATCCACAAATGGCTACAGACTTTCTGCCGCCGTTTCTTCTCCCAGCAGTTCAAGCGCTCCTGCATGCCCGATGGCCCGAAGGTGGGCAGCGTGAGCCTCTCACCACGTGGCGACTGGCGCATGCCCAGCGATGCCATGAGCATCCTGTGGCTCAAGGAAAAGTAGTAAGTTAAATTTGCAGAAATAAAGAGTATTGTTTTGTCAGGTTCAAAGAATCTTTGTAATTTTGTGGCCGCAAAGAAACAACAAACAATAAACAATAAACAACAAACAACAAATTATGGAAAAAAGTGCATTGCAGATTGCAAGAGCAGCCTATCAGCCCAAGCTTCCGAAGGGTCTGAAGGGTGCAGTGAAAGCCGTGGAGGGTGCCCCCACGCAGAGTGTCGACAATCAGGATGAAATTAAGAAGCTCTTCCCCAACACCTACGGTATGCCACTCGTGGAGTTCGCACCCGGTGAGGAAACCAAGCATGAGCCTATGAACGTGGGTATAATCCTCAGTGGTGGTCAGGCTCCTGGAGGGCATAACGTCATCACCGGACTGTTCGATGCCGTGAAGAAGCTCAACCCTGAGAACCGTCTCTATGGTTTCATCCTTGGCCCTGGCGGTCTCGTAGACCACAACTACATGGAGTTGACGGAGACGATTATCGACGATTACCGCAACACTGGTGGCTTCGACATGATTGGCTCTGGCCGCACGAAGCTGGAGAAGGTAGATCAGTTTGAAAAGGGTCTGGAGATTATCCGCAAGCTGAACATCAAGGCCATCGTCATCATTGGTGGCGACGACTCGAACACGAACGCCTGTGTGCTGGCCGAATACTATGCCGCCAAGAACTACGGAGTGCAGGTCATCGGCTGCCCCAAGACCATCGACGGCGACCTGAAGAACGACCAGATTGAGACCTCCTTCGGCTTCGACACCGCTTGTAAGACCTACTCCGA
>JAEEGL015206766.1_pt1 | contig 24638 bp, 18 predicted proteins | sample 9134231 | NCBI WGS metagenome assembly JAEEGL01 (sample SAMN16246548, study PRJNA631951) | gut metagenome | biome: gut microbiome; feature: rumen; material: fiber-attached | host: Bos | place: Iran: Karaj | collected 2018-10
AATCTGAGGATTGGGGCAGCCGAGCTCCTTAGCGTATTCGACAGCGCCCTGAGCCATGTAGCGCAGGATGGTGCCGTTGGCGTATGCACGGGCACCCTTGCTGACCTGCATGATGACGGGAGATTTTGTTTCTACGGCAGCCTGCACGATAGCCTGCATCTGCTCCATAGTGTTGAAGTTGAAGGCGGGGATGGCATAGCCACCGGCAACAGCCTTCTTGAACATTTCGCGGGTGTTAACCAGACCCAGTTCTTTGTAACTTGTCATAATGTTGTTTAAGGGTTAATATTGGGGTTATTAAACAGTTTATAGTGTTTACATCTTCTTAACGAAATAAGTGACGACAGGCAGGTGGTCGCTATATCCGTCCATCCACACGCCAGAAGCATGTGTACGCTTGGGGTTGCCTTTGTACTTGCCGCTTTGCTGGAGCAGGTATTCGCGGTTGAATATCTCAGCCTTGTAGAAGGTGAGCGACGAATAGTCCTTGGTGGGCGTGCCCTTCGTCAGGGTCTGACTCACAATAATCTGGTCGAAGAGGTTCCATTTGCCGTCATACTTGAGGGTACCCTTGCCGTCCAACAGGATCTGCCACCAGGGGTTGAACATATCCATAGGAGTTTTCACATCAGCCATCTTACGACGTCCGCCCAACCCGCTGGACAAGGACTCATCGAAAGGATCGTCGTTCATATCGCCCATCACGAGGATCTTCATACGCGGATTGGCACGGACGATGCTGTCTTTCTCAGCCTTTACCTGCTGACCAGCCCACACACGGGCCGACTTGCCGGAGAAGCGGCTGGGCCAGTGGCACACGATTACCGTGATGCTGTCGCCGGCCAGCGTGCCCTGCACGGTGAGGAAGCCGCGGGTGGGACGGGCATCCCTGTCCTTGAGGACATAAGGCTGCAGCCACACCTTGGCAGGCGTGAAGAAGGTGGGGTTATAGAGCAGGCCGCAATCTACGCCGCGCTGGTCAGGACCTTCGATGTGGCAGAACTTCATGTGACGCTTGGCCAAGACCTCTTGTGCACAGAGGTCACGCAGGCAGTGAGCATTCTCCACCTCGCTGACACCGATGATGGCACAGCCGGTGGGGATGCGGTCGGTGCCCATCTCTGCCAGCACGCGAGACATGTTCTTCAGCTTGCTCTGGTACTTCATGTTGGTCCACTTATTAGCGCCGTCGGGCAGGTACTCATAATCATTCTTACCCTCGTCGTGCTGCGTGTCGAACAGATTCTCAAGGTTGTAGAACCCGACACTGTACATACCTACACGTCCTGTCTGCGCCCAAGCCGTGAGGCTCAGAAGCGTCGTGCAAGCGAATAAAATCAATTGTTTACGCATAGTCTTCCTGGTTTATAAGTGAACATTCGCTCTTTGGGTTGCAAAGATATATGTTTTTGCGGAAGAAAAAGAATAAAAGGAAGAAAAATTTATTCTTTTAAAAAAAATATGGATTTCTTTACTGCATTTGAGTTATTTTTCTTATCTTTGTGGCGAAATACCATATTATGCTACTTTACCAATGAAAAAGAAAGGATTTTTATTCGCGGCCGCGTTGCTCTGCATGGCTTGTCCGATATGGGCACAGGAGCCAACCACGACCGAACAGGAAAAGGCGTTGAAGGACGAGGCAGCCTCGTTCATCTTCACCGAATCGCAGCTTGACGAGGACGCCGACGTGACGACCGACGTCATTCAGATCAACTCCAGCACTAACCTCTACACCAGCAACGTAGGCTATCTCTTCAGCCCCCTGCGCTTCAAGTTCCGTGCATTGGACCAGAAGTACAACGACGTCTACATGAACGGTGTGCAAGTAAACTCCGCCGAAAACGGGCGCTTCAGCTTCTCTACCGTCGGAGGTATGAACGATGCCACGCGCAACATCGACAACGCGTCGCCGTTTGAGTCGAATACCTTCGGCATGGCAGCACTCGGAGGCTCCAACGACTACAACTTCCGAGCCAGCAACTACGCCGCAGGCCACAAGGTGACGCTCTCTGCCTTGAACCGCAACTACACGGCCCGTGCCATGTACACCTTCGGCACTGGTCTCAACGAGAACGGCTGGGCCTTCTTCGGCACCGTGGGCTATCGTTGGGCGAACATGAACACGGCCAACGTCCAAGGCACCTTCTACAACTCCCTCGCCTATTTCCTCTCGTTGCAGAAGAAATGGGGCGACCGCCACAGCCTCAACATCGCCACATGGGGCAACCCCACCGAGCGCGCTCAGCAGGGAGCATCAACCGACGAGGCTTACTGGCTGGCCAACAACTACATGTACAACCCCTATTGGGGCTACCAGAACGGAGTGAAACGCAACTCACGCGTGGTGCACAATTTCGAACCTTCGGCACTCTTCACCTGGGACTTCAACATCACCGACGCCCTGAAGCTCACCACCTCGTTCTACGGCAAGTACGCCATGTACAGCGGCACACGTCTGCAGTACAACAACTCGCAGAACCCCAAGCCCGACTACTGGAAGAACTTCCCCTCATATAATTATGATGTATGGGGAGAGTCGGACGGCAGCAACAACGATGCCAACGCCTGGCAGGAGAGCTTCGACTACTGGAGGGCAGACATCGCCAACCGCCAAATCCAGTGGGACAAGCTCTACTACGCTAACTCCCAGATGAACAAGGTCGGTGGTGATGCAGCTTACTACATGCTGGCTCGTCACAACGACCACCTCGCTTTCAACCTCGGTTCCACCCTCAACTGGTCCATCAACAAGGATGCCAAGCTGCAGGGCGGCATCCAGCTGGCTTCCAACACCGGCATGCACTACCAGACCATCTCCGACATGATGGGCGCACAGTACTTGCATAACGTCAACAACTACGCCATAGGCACTTACGCCGGCAGCGATCCGCGCGTTCAGTACGACTTGAATAACCCGAACGGTGCCGTCGCCAAGGGCGACCGCTTCGGCTACGACTTCAACATCGTCGTACAGAAAGCTACCGCCTGGGCACAGTACACCCGCGACTACGGCATCAGCCACACCTTCGTCAGCGCCAAGATAGGCGGCACACAGATGTGGCGCGACGGTAAGATGCGCAACGGCCTCTTCGCCGACAACTCCTACGGCAAGAGCGGCACTGCACGCTTCCTCGACGGAGGCGTCAAAGCCGGCACCAACCTCAACCTCGGCAAGGGACACGTCATCGGCCTCGGCGTGGGCTACATGACATACGCTCCCACAGCCTACAGCAGCTACGGCGGCTCCGCCTTCCAGGCTGCCGAAATGAACAACAACTTCATCGATGGGCTCAAGGTCGAACACATGCTGAGCGCCGAAATCGGCTACGCCTTCACCACCAGCTTCATGCGTGCTAACCTCACGGCATACTTCAACCGCGGTACGCACATGAACGAATGGCAGAACTACTACTACGACGACGTCAACTCGTTCACATATGTCAGCATGACGGGCATCGAGAAGAACTGGTACGGTGTGGAGCTCGGCATGCGCTTTAACATTACTTCAGGCCTCACCCTCGACCTCATCGGCTCCATGGCCGACGCCAAGTACACGAAGAACACCGACGTCAGCTACCTGCTCTCCACCCAGGGCACCGTCACCACTGACATATTATATAATAAAGGTATGCGCGAGGCCAGCACGCCGCTCACCGTCGGTAGCATCGGTTTGAACTACAACGTCAAGGGTTGGTATTTCAACCTCAAGGGTAACTATTACGACCGCATCTACCTCTCCTACTCTCCCTCGCTGCGCTACCAGAGCACGCTCATCCGCTCCGGTGCCGTGGACAACGACGGTCAGCTCATCGTTCCCGAGCAGACCAAGGGTCGCGGAGGCTTCATGCTCGACGGCTCCATCGGACACCAGTTCCGCGTAGCACACAACCCGCTCAGCGTCAACCTCATGCTCACCAACATCCTCAACAACCGCAAGATGGTCAGCGGTGGCTTCGAGCAGAGCCGCTCCAACTACACCACCGACCAGACCACGGGCGAGAAGACATCCATTCGCACCTACAACTTCCAGAAGAATCCGATGAAGTACTACGTGCAGGGCTTCAACTTCATGCTCAATCTCAACTATAGGTTCTGATTAGTGACAACGAATAATGAAAAGTGAAAAATATAAGTTACTTAAGATTATGAAAACTAAACATATTTTTCTGACCATCCTCGCAGCCCTGGCGCTGACCTCATGCTTCGACGGCGACTGGGAATCGCCACTCGACGACGCCAATCCGCCCTACGGCAACAACGCCATCGTCAAGGACGAAGCCAAACTGGTAACCATCGCCGAGTTGAAGACGCAATACGCCTCGGCAATCTCCAACAGCAGCTTCCAACGCATCACCGATGACAAGCAGCTCCTTTGCACTGTCATCGCCAATGACATCGGCGGCAACATCTACAAGCAGATTGTCGTGCAGGACGCTACGGGCGCCATGATCGTCGGCATCAACGGCACAGGCCTCTTCCCCTTCCTCTCGGTAGGCCAGCAGATACTCATCGGTCTCAAAGACCTCTGCATCGGAGGCTACGGACAGCAGACACAGCTCGGCGACGAGTACAACGGCAGCATCGGACGTATGTCCACCGAGAAATGGGAGCAACACGTCAAGATACTGCCCACTCATGACATGGCGCAGATCGACACCATCGACTTCTTCTCCGTGGCACAAAACGATATGACGCGCTACTGCGGACATCTTGTCAAACTCGAGAACGTGCGCATCGGCGACGCCGGAAGCCCCATAGCCCCAGAGTTCAAGGCAGGCACTTCGCTCACCTACAACGGCTCGTCCAACGGCTACGTTCACCACACCATCAACAATCAGTCGATGAACAAGCTGCTGCTGCGCACCAGTACCTATGCCGACTTCGCCTCGTGGGTCATCCCCTCCACGCCCGTTACCCTCTACGGCATTGCCACCCGCTACCGCGACACGTGGCAAATCCTCATCCGAGCCGAAGAGGACATCAAGCAGTAGATTAGAGATTAAAGATTAGAGATTAAAGATAAAAAAGATAAAAAAGATATACATTATGAAAAAGTATTCTATCTCGCTGCTTTGCGCAGCACTCAGTCTGGGATTCTTCACCGCTTGTGAAGACGTACCAGCGCCTTACAACATTCCGACCGAGGATCCCACGCCTGTCGTGACACCAGCCGAACCCAAAGGCACGGGTACGTTAGAGGATCCGTTTAACGCCGTTGCAGCTACTCAGGCCGCAAAAGCTTTGGAGTCTGGCGCCGAAAGTGAGCAGGACTATTACATCCAAGGCATCGTATCATCAGTTGCTGACAGCTACTCCACCAACTTCGGCAATGCCTCCTTCTACATCTCCGACGACGGAACCGCATCCAACCAGTTCTATGTTTATCGCGCCCTCTATCTTGGCAACCAGAAGTACACTTCGGGCGAGAACATCGAAGCCGGTGACACCGTCATCATTTGCGGTAAAATAACCAACTACCGCGGCAATACGCCCGAAACCGTCCAGAACAAGGCTTATCTCTACAGCCTGAAGAAAGGCGACGGCACATCCTCACAAACGCCCGTCGAGAACCTCGTGGGCAGCGGAACAATTGAGGATCCCTACACCAGCGCTTCTGCACTCCTCATTGCCAGCGCTCTCACCTCCGGCGGCCAGACCAGAGATGCCTTCTACATCAAAGGTAAAGTCGTCAGCGTTAAGGAGCAGTTCAGCACACAGTATGGCAACGCCTCCTTCTACATCTCCGACGATGGCACCACCACCGACCAGTTCTACATCTTCCGTTCCCTCTACCTTGGCAACAAGAAGTGGACCAGCGGCGACAAACAGCTTAAGGAAGGTGACGAAGTCATCATCTGCGCTAAGCTCACCAACTATATGGGCAATACGCCTGAAACCGTTCAAGGCAGCACATACATCTACAGCCTTAATGGCGAGACCGGAGGCGTGACTCCGACACCCGGCCCTGGCGGCGACGCCAAGGGAACAGGTACGCTCGAGGATCCTCTCAACGCCGTTGCTGCCAACAACATCGCCAGCGCTTTGGGCTCGGGTGGCAAGACCGATCAGGCCTACTACATCAAGGGTAAGGTCGTCAGCGTCAAGGAACAGTTCAGCGCACAGTATGGCAACGCCTCCTTCTACATTTCCGACGACGGTACCACGGCCGGACAGTTCTATATTTTCCGCGCCCTCTACCTCGGCAACCAGAAATGGGCCAACGGCGACAAGCAGCTTAAGGAAGGCGACGAAGTCATCGTCTATGCCAAGCTCACCAACTATATGGGTAACACACCCGAAACCCTACAAGGCGAGACCTATCTCTACAGCCTCAACGGCGAAACTGCCGGCGGCACAACGCCCACACCGGGTCCCTCCGGCGAGGCTAAAGGCACCGGTTCACTTGCCGACCCTTACAACAGCGTAGCTGCCAACAACATCGCCAGCGCTTTGGCGTCGGGTGCCAAGACCAGCGAAGCCTATTACATCAAGGGTAAAGTCGTCAGCGTCAAGGAGCAGTTCAGCGCTCAGTACGGCAACGCCTCTTTCTACATCTCTGACGACGGCACCAGCACGGATCAATTCTACGTTTTCCGTGCCCTCTACTTCGGCAACCAGAAATGGGTAAGCGGAAACTCGCAGATCAAGGCTGGCGATGAAGTGGTCGTTTATGCTAAGCTCACCAACTATATGGGCAACACACCTGAAACCGCTCAAGGAGACTGCTATATCTATAGCATCAACGGCAAGACTGAGGACGATGGCACTGGCGGTGGCGACACACCCGGCCCCGGCACAGGCGGCTCCACCCTCGCCGACTTCACCAATGGTGACTTCGAGACATGGGCTGATGGTCAGCCCACAGGTTGGAAGAGTGCTTCCACAGCCAGCAACGCAACCCTCTCGCAGAGTAACGATGCCCACGGCGGCAGCTACTCCGTGAAGGTCGGAGGCGCTTCTCAGAACAAACGTCTGGCCTATAAAGAACTGGAACTTGAAGCTGGAACATATGATTGTTCCTTCTGGACGAAAGCAGCCACTAGCTCTGTTGCAAGTCTCTGTCCTGGATATGCAGCTGTCGGTTCCAGCATCACTTACTATTACGACAAAATGGAAGATGATGCGACCAAAAACAAATACGTCAATAATATTGGACAGGAATGGCAGCAGGTAAAATATAGTTTCACACTCCCTACCAAGACCACCGTCTGCCTCGTCGTCATGAACTCCAAGACTACTGGCACTGATCTACTCATCGACGACTTCACTATCACCAAGAAGTAATCGCTACGGCCTTCCCTTCTACATCATCCTCAAAACACATCCATACGTGCAGACTGTTTGACGGGGGTCAAACAGTCTGCACACTATCGACACATACACAATGGTTTATTATCCGCATCACATGAGATACAGATCAGACTTACTTCGAATCACCCTCACCCTATTCACTGCAGCCCTGCTGCTGTGGGGGTGCTCGTCAGACGATGAGCCTGACAACCCGTCCAGCGTCAACACCAACGCCAACAAAACAGGAGAGCACCCAGAGGCTGGGCGATTGGAAATGCCGAAGCTGAAGGGTGGCGTCGTGAATATGTTCCTGGTCAAACGACTGAGCTCAGGAGCTGTCAACTACTGCATCGAATGGGACATCTCCAAGAAGTCGCAGCGCTGGGCGGCCTTCCGATGGGACAACACCAACAGCGGAGGCTATATCAAACGCGAGGATAACTTCGTTGAGGACTACGATATACCCGAAATGTACCGCACCACGTACTACCATTATCGCGGTTCGGGTTACACCCGAGGACACATTATTGCTTCGGCAGACCGTTGGAACTCGCTCGAAGCCAACCGACAGACATTCCTCTACTCCAACATGCAGCCGCAACTGTATGATTTCAATGGTGGCATATGGGCTAACCTCGAGATGAAAGTGCGCTCGTGGAACAACGATGCTTTTCGTGACACACTCTATGTGGCTAAAGGCGGCACCATCGACCACACATCTGACATTCTGGAATATGTCCGAAAAGGCACGGACTTACAGCTTCTAGTCCCCAAATATTTCTTTATGGCTATCCTCTGCAAGAACAAGAGCCAGACCAACAGCGGATACAAAGCCATCGGTTTCTACATGAAACACAGCGAGGACTACGCTGATCCCAACAATCTGAAGCCCTACATGATGAGCATCGACCGTCTTGAGGAACTCACCGGCATCGACTTCTTCTGTAACCTGCCTGATATCATCGAGAATCAGGTAGAAGCGAGCCTCACACCCACCGCTTGGGGCTTCCAATAGTGCAAAAATCAGCGGATAAATGAAGAAAAACGGTTGAAAGTTTGGTCAGTTCGAGAAAAAGCAGTACTTTTGCGCCGCAAAAAATGAAATAACGCTGGTACACAAGCCCAGCACAGTACTCATCCGCCGGTACACAAGCCCGGCAAAACTACTCAAACAAAACAATGAAACAAGGTATTCATCCCGACAACTATCGTCCCGTCGTGTTCAAGGACATGAGTAACGGCGACATGTTCCTGAGCCGCTCCACAGCGAAGACCACTGACACCGTGGAGTTCGAAGGCGAGACTTATCCCGTAGTGAAGCTCGAGATCTCCTCCAGCTCTCACCCCTTCTACACCGGTAAGAGCAAGCTCGTCGACACCGCTGGTCGCGTCGATAAGTTCATGAGCCGCTACGCCCGCAGCCGCAAGTAATTTGTGGTGGTTTTACACCTAATTATAGCACAGAACATAAGTTCTGTGCTTTTTTTGTCCTATTTTCTTGTGTGTTTCAACAAATATAGCTATTTTTGCGCCAAATATAACTATTATTTACTTACAAACACTTATTTTTACATGAAAAAGATCTCAGTTCTCCTATTGCTGGCCGCCCTCTTGCCAGTACAGCGTATCCAAGCGCAAGCCGTAGAAGACTTCGGCTATTTCGACCACCTCGGCGCCGGCATCTCACTTGGCGTGCTCGACGGTATCGGCATTGATGTCGCAGCCCCCATCGGCAACTACGTTCAGCTTCGCGCAGGTGTATCCTTCATGCCCACCATCACCCCTTCCATCAAGAGCTTTGAGGAAGGTTTCGAATATGAATATGGCAAAAGAGATCCCATCACACACCAGCGTCCGAAGAACACCCTCACGGTTGAAGCCTCTGCAGGCTGGGTGAACGGCAAAATGCTCGTTGACGTCTATCCCTTCCGTAAAGTGCCCTTCCGCGTCACTGTCGGTTTCTACGCTGGTACAAGTGCCATCATAAAGGCAAAGAACACCTCACCCGTCAAGCTTGCAGGTGAAGGTTTCATTCTTGGTAACACCTCCGAGAGCATGGCTTTGTTCCCCGACAATAACGAAAATGTACAACTTGAAGCCCGCGTCAACACATTCAAGCCTTACTTCGGAATCGGCTACGGCTACGCTGTGCCCAAGAGCCGCGTCAATGTCGGTTTCGACCTCGGCGTCATGTGCTGGGGAAAGCCTGCCGGATGGATTAAGGCCAAGAATGCCGACACCGGAGTAGAAGGTTGGTATGAAGTGCGAAAAGAGCTCTATGACGAAGCCACCATTGAACGAGAGAACAATGAAACCGACCGCGCCATCCTCGACGGCATCACGATCGCCGAGAAGATTAATGTGGGACCCGTCCTCAACGTTCGCGTCGGCTTCCGCATCTTCTAATGCATAACTTAATAAATAACCCATAAAACAAATCAAAGTATGAGAAAGAATCTTCTTTTGCTGGCTATGCTGGCATTTACGACATTAGGATTCACCGCATGCAGCAGCGGCGACGATGAACCTACGAACGAAGATGTCGTTCTGCCTACTCCCGACTTCAAGGATGATGCCATCAAGCTCCGCTTAACCGATCCGGTGGAATTTAACGAAGAGTTCAAGCTGACCGAGTTGGAACTGACCGAGTCTGGTCACTACCTCATCAAGCTCGAAAAGTACAGAAACACGGAAGTCAAGGCTACGCGTGCCGCCTCGAAGAGCTACAAGTACCTTTTCGACACCTTCTCAAGAATTGCCGAAAGAATCTATAAGCTCGTCAACTTTGGCACCGTCACCATCCAAGCCAAGGGCAATGGCAAGTACACGTTAATACTCGAGTTCAATGGCAAGTCCGTCACCGTTGACGCCACGCTGATTATTGCCAACATCTCCAAGGGCAAGCAGACCTCTAATCTCTGCCGCAGCTGGACCATCGAATCCACGCGCATTCAGATCGACGGCGAAAAGGGCTTCTACCAGGAGAACGGCTGCGACATGAACTCCATTCTGACCTACATGAAGCAACATGCCAGCATCGGCGACGAAGTGGAGAGCGACCAGAAGGTCAAGAGCCTCATCATCTCGGAGAACGGCACCTTCGCCCTCGTCTATGCTAACGGCAACACTGACAAGGCTACCTGGAGTTGGGTTAGCGGTTCCACAACCGACCTCACCTACACTTGGGACGCCTCCGACATGGGCTACACGTTCCTGAACGGCAAGGCTCAGGTAGCGTTGAAGGCCGTCGGCAAGGCTTCACAGCTCAAGCTCTTCGGCTCCGTCAAGAACAAGTCGGGCGAGACGAAACCCGTCACCGCCACGATCCTTATGAAATAATTTACTCACCTCATTATCATTAGCAAATTTATGAAAAAGAATCTATTATTGTTAGCTCTGCTGACAGCCGTTTCATTTGGTTTCACTGCTTGCGGCGGCGACAAAGAAGACGAAACCAGCAAGCCCTCCAACCAGACGGAACAGAAATACAAGGACGACGCCGTCAAGCTTGAGTTCAACGACGCAAACCCCATCGACTACTATGTCGTTGACGAAGAAACAGGTCGCACAGACTATACCATTAAGGAACTGGAGCTGACCGAATCCGGTTACTACTTCGTCAAGCTCGAGAAGAAGCGCAATCAGGAAGTCAAAGCCACACGTGCTGGTGGTTCAGAGATTCAAATCGTCTGGGGTATGTACACCAAGAGAGAAGATGGCAGTTTTGACCTTGCCGGTTTCGGCTATGTCACTATTGTCGGCAACGGTAATAGCTCCGCTCAGGTCACCATTAATCTTGTGACAGGCACAGAAAACCCGAACACCACCGTTACAGTTACTGTCACCGTTACGCCTCCCAACAATAACTACAGCCAGAAAAACCAGAACCTCTGCCGTGCATGGGATATCATTTCCACTCGTGTACAGATTGAAGGCGTGTCTGGTTTCTATCAGGAACAAGGTTGCAACATCAACTCCATCCTCGATTACATCAAGAACTATTCTGATGTGAAGGATAATTTGAAGCCGAACACGGAGATTGAAACCATCGTTTTCTCCGACAATGGCACCTTCGCGTTGTTGTATAAAAACTCAAGGACCGACAAGGCTACATGGCGTTGGGTAAACGAGCAGGAGGGCACACTCCGTTACGACTGGGATTTTGGCGACATGGGCTATTCCTTCATCGATGGCACAGCTTCTGTTACATTCGGCAATCCCACGCAGCTGAAGCTCTTCGGCACCGTCGATGACGGCAAGGGTGAAAGAAAGAAAGTCACCGCTACGATTAACATCAAGTAATCGAGCTACAGACAAACAGATCGTCAAGGGGCTGCACACAACCGATGCAGCCCCTTGTCTTTTTTTAATCGAACAATCGGTGGATTTCAGAAGCGGAAGCCGTAGCAGAGCGTGAGACGCCACTTGCCATAGTTCATACGGATATCCTGTCGCGCACCGACCAACGTGTTGTGGGCGATGAAAGCCAGGTTAAGGAAATGTTGGTCGTTAATCTCGTAAAGTGCAGAGATACGCTCGGTGAAAATAAACTGCGGGAAGCCGTAGGGGATCTTATGCTGCTCGTCGTCAACCTTCAAGCGATTGAAGGAGAGCACTACAAACGTGGGCAGTGCTGAACCATGCAGCATCAGATGATCGTTGACGACCCAGTTGTAGGCATAGCCGCCACCAATGCCCAGATAGCCGACCTTCATCGTCATAGCAGGATTGGCCAACTCCGGATCCTTACGTGTCGTCACATTGCCGGCCAGCAGCGAAGCCCCCACGAGCCAGCTGCCCTGACTCTGCAGCTGACGGTAGCTCTGCGTGAAAGCAGCCGGATAAGAGAAACGGCGATTGTTGAAGGCGTAGTAAGCATTAGCCATGAACATCTTTGAGGTCACCAAGGAGCTGGAGATGTCGGATCGCTGATTGCCCACCTCGAGGCTGCCGTTGTAGGTCTTGGCGTTCTGGTAGGAGAGATCGAAGCCGTACTTATTGTTGTAGAGTTCAAAGCGCAGTTCGGTGTTCTTCTTGTTGCCTTTCCACTTGAAGGGATTAGCCGACAGACTCAGACCAATGCCACGATAGCTGAAGCCGACGTTCGTGGTGAAGCGCAATGCGCTGGAAAGTGAGCTATGCAGACGTGTATCATTCCAAGTGCCGTTCGTCGTAACGCCACTGCCCGAGAGCGCCGACCGCACTTTGATCGTGAAACGCTGCTCAGGGCGTTCGAGATAATCCTCGTCGTAGCTTCCCTTTTTCATGTAGCGCTTGGCCATCTCCTGATCAACCCTGTTCACGTCGATGGTGTCAAGTCCATAGCGCGTGATGATCTTGTCGGCCTTATCCTCGACGTAATTCTTGCCACGATCAATGAGGTCGCTGCCCTTGTCTATGACCTTATCGGCTTTCTCCTTGATCTTTTCGATGGCCTTATCGACCTGCGCCGACATGGGCAAAGCGATCATGGCAAGCAGGCATATAGAGAAACTTTTCTTGTTCATTGATGAGTGAAGATTAAATGATTGAGCATAATTGAAATCTCAAAACCTCGAATTACCTCTTAAACCTTAGCCCGTCCCATGTCAACGTAACAGGCTGGAGACAACCGTCCACCGCCTCTCGTTCTTCCTTCGACAGCTGAGCGGTCTGCAAGGTCAACGTAAGAGTGGCGTCATCCGCAGAGAGTGCCATTCTCACAGGATGGAAGTCGGCGAGCGAGCGTTTGGCTTGCTCAAAAACGCCCATAGATGCATCGCCGTTTTCGCCTATATAAGAATCGACATTCGTATAGGCGCGTTCAACATCACGCCTAAGCGTGTCTGCGACCATCGGCGACCAATCGGAATACAGAAAACGGATATTGCTGTCCTCGAAGCGTAAAGCTGTGCCGGCCTCACCCATCTGCGCCGTCGTGACCACACAAAGGACAGAAGTGGAATCCGACGTCGGCAGCAACTTCAGCTCCATCAGCGCTGAGGTGCTGGTGCGGAAGCGGGCATAGTCGGTCGTCAAGGCTTCCAACGTCACGTATTCATCCAACAGGTTGCGAACCTTTGCCTCCATGTTGTTCTCGATAAAGTCGATGCAATCCAACCGATTGTTTTTGCTAACGAGCGGCAACACGCTGTCAGGCATCGCTGCAAAGACTTCGCGCATCAATATCTGAGCGGAAACACAAATAGTAAATAATGAATATAGAATGATGAATAAAGAAAGACGTTTCATAATAAAACTATTTTGAACCGAGATAAAGGAATACCATACTAAGTAAGACAAGGACGAGATCGACAGCCTTGGCACGCAGGTTCTTCTCATGGAAAGCGAGAGCACCGACGGTGAACGAGACGATGACGCTGCTGCGACGGATCATGGAAACAACCGAGATGAGCGCCGCAGGCAAGCTCAGCGCATAGAAATAGGCAAAGTCGGCAACGGAGAGGAAAAGAGAGATGAGGGGGATGGCCCAATGCCAGTGAAAGGGCGTGTAGTCTGAGAGGCACGACGGTTTACCTGCCGGAATACGCTCCACGACACTGCGACGGATGCGATGAATCGTGTAAAGCACCACGCACATCATCAAGAACTGATAAAACGTGAAATAGCTCTGGACAACCATGCGGTTGAGCCCTACCCCACCCGACTCTACGGGTGCTAATAGGTATTTATCGTACAGCCCGCTGACAGCGCCGAATACCGAAGCCAGCACAGCCATGACAATCCAGCGGTTGTGACGGAAATCGATGCCTTCCTTCTTGCCACTACGACTAAGCAGGAAGAAGCTGAGAATGGCCAACAGCACACCTATCCATTGGTAAAGGTTCAGATGCTCGCCAAAGACGAAGATGGCACCCAATAGCACCATCACGGGACGCGTGGCATTGATGGGGCCGACGATGGTCAGCGGCAAATTCTTGATAGCGATATATCCGCAAAGCCACGACGAGAGGACGATGACGGCTTTCAGTACGATGTACTTGTGAACCTCCCATCCACGTACCGGGACATAGAAAATGGACGTCTCGCTGATCTGTCCCATCGCCGACAGCACAACAAACGGCAGGAAAATGAGCGAGCAGAACAGCGTGTTGAGCGTCAGTACAGGCACTACGGCATTGTTCTTCAAGGCTTGTTTCTTGAAGACATCATAGAAGCCGAGCAAGGCGGCTGAGGTAAAGGCAAGGAGTAACCACATTATAAATATTCAACATTTTGCAAAAACAGCCCCCTTGCCGGCACGCTATCGCCAGCTTTGGAACGATTCTTTTGTTCTATCACATGGCGGAAGCCATCGATGGTGAGCTGTCCGCGACCGACTTCCATCAATGTGCCGACGATGGCGCGCACCATGTTGCGCAGGAAGCGGTCGGCGGTAATCTCGAAGCGCCATTCGTAGTCGCCAAGCTGAACCCATCGAGCTGAGGTGACATGGCAGATGTTTGTCTTCGTGTCGGTATTCACCTTCGAGAAGCTGGTGAAATCCTCATATTCCATGAGCGTAGCAGCCGCACGGTTCATCGCCTCAAAGTCGGGCGTGTGAACGAGACGCCAGGAACGGTCACGCAGGAAAGGCGACTTGCGCGTGTGAACATAATAATAATAGGTACGCGCGCGTGCGGAGAAACGAGCATGCATGTCATCGCCCACAGGATAGATCTTGTGAATAGCTATGTCATGAGGCAATACTCCGTTTAAGCGATAGACCAGGTGATCCAAGGCCATCTCAAAGCCCCTCTCTAACTCCCCCCGTGGGGGGGAGGACTCCTTATCCTCTTGTAATAATGATACCGTATGCTTGGCGGCTCTCCCCCCCACGGGGGGAGCGGGGAGAGGGGCCTCTATATCAAAATGCGCCACCATCATCGCCGCATGGACACCGGCATCGGTACGTCCGGCTCCCGTTACGGCAACATCTTCGCGCAGCAGCATCTTCAATGCTTGTTGCAGCGTTTCCTGCACGCTCTTGCCATTTGGCTGGATTTGCCAACCATGATAGGCAGTGCCGTCGTAACTAAGTTCAATGAAATATCGCATTACTTCACGAAACGCTTATAGGTGTAACCGCCGCGACGGACGATATATATGCCTCGGCGTGTCGGCACTTCCGTTCCGACGTAGCGACCATTCATGTCGAAGACCGCATCCTCGGCTTCGACGGGCGACATATAGTTGTCATCGATGCCCGTAGGCAATGGCAAGCCATACACCTGGAAACCATCGACCTCCCATGCCCAGCACTTGCTCGATGTGGCACGGTAACGGAAGGCAATGTTAATGGTCTCGCCTGCAAAATCATCGAGGCTGAGGCGCCCCGAAGAGATGAAGCCCGTGAACTTGCTGGTTGCGGACAACAGCTCCGTTGGCCATTCTGGCTCAAGACGCGTCCATGTCGCAGCGTTCGGTTGTTGTGCGTAGTTGTTTGACACCAACACCTCGAACATCGTTGAGGGATCGCCGCCATTGTTGTAACCCACGGCATGACGGAACTCTAAGGTTGCTCCCTGCTGACTCGTGAGGTCGATGGCCGGCGAGATGAGCCATTCGTCGCCACTGCGACCGTAGGAATAGGCATTGGCCACCATACCATATTTATTATCGTAAGCCCACACTTGAGATTGCGAACCATTAGCCTTGACCGTGGTGAAGCTGCCAGGACCTGCCGACTTGAACGCCTGATAGAGCAGCAAGGTGCTGTCGAGCGGTTCGGGACCAGGGCCGGGTCCAATGTTGTCCATGACCACTGTCAGCGATGTGAAGCGCACCTGTCCCTCGGAAGCCAAGGCCGTGAATTCATTTGTCTCACCCTGCCAAGCCAATTCCTTGTCCTCGTCGAAAGTGTAAGCCTCGCCGTCTATCTCCAATGGATTCAGATAGCCCGAAAGGCCATAGACCTTCACGCTCTTCAGGTCGGCGCCTGTGATGACGAAGACTGAGCCTTTGTAGAGGCGCAACTGACTGTACTGGCTGACATTCACCAACGCCGTACGCGAAGTATTCTTATAGTACCCAAGGGTAAGTCCCCTCAACGTTGCCGTGAAGCCCTCGCCGTAGGTCTCATGAGTGTCTTCCGTCCATTCGAGACTGGTGACATCAATGGTCAGTGTATTGGCATAGTCGGGGTGCGGCGTCGTGCTGCCTTCGATCTGATGAGGAAGGCTGACGTCGAAGTCATAGTCGATGCTGTCGCCCCAGATATACTCGGGCAACGACGGATAGTCGATGAAAGGATTGCGGTTGTGCTGTATGCGATAGACCGCCTCGTTGCGGGCTATCTCGATGTCATCCACGGGATCTTCGCGGTTCCATTGCAGGTAGAGCTCGTAAGCCCACGGCTGCAAGGTCGGCCAATCGCTGTTGGTGAGCGATTCCAAAGCTCGATCACCCTGCCATGTCAGGTTCTGATAGCAGGTCACCATGTAGAACACGGCACGTGCAAAATCTCCCTTCCACTCGTCGGCAGGCTCCCATAGATAGATGAGCTCGCCCATAGCTCCTGGGCCCTTTCCCACTTTGGAGCAACCATTATTGTTCGTAATCTCCGTCACCTTGCCCATTCCATTGTTGCTCTTCGACCTATTGATACGGGATTCGCAGGGCATCAGATGATGTATGTCGCGATAGGCTTGATTCTCATCGCCACCCCACCACGACTTAGGGAACGAATGTTCGATATCCATGCCCGTGACCGAGGTATATTGACCAGCCGTGAAATAATGGTGCTCATAGCTGTAGCGGTCGCGTACCTCATTGTCAGCCATACGGTCGGTCTGGTAGAATCCGAACCACGTCTTGCCGTTGCCACCGCCGTAAGCCAGCACGTCGGCATAGCCAATGATGTCGTGGAAGGCATTCTTCAACTCTGCCTTCTTCTTGCCATCGGCCTGCGCATAGAAAGTCGGAAGGTCAACGGACTGAGCATAAAGAGACAGTCCTGTGACCCAAGCTGCCAAAAGCAGGAGCGTACGGAGGGCGTTTTTGATGTTCATCGTACAAGTATTTTCTGAGTTCTTTGTCCACTACGGACGATGTAGGTTCCTCTACGGAGAGGCAAATGGCGACCGACGTATCGACCCATGACATCATAGACTTCAGCATCAGCAGGAACGGCGGCGTTCATCAACATGGCATCAATGACAGGTTCTTCCTTCTCGGCAATGGTCACATCGAGACTAGCTATACGGCTCTGTCCACCATCAGCTGTCACAATGAAAGGTTTCATACTACCTTCCCAAATAATGGAACTGTTACTCCACGCATAAACCTGATTTCCAATTTTCATATCAGCCAACTTTGAATCAGATGCATGGAATATTACCTTAGTAATTTCAGCCCCATCGATAATCATCACCGCTCCTTTGTACAAACGGACTTCGCCGTCACGAGTGACAACAGCATTTTGCGACTCATATGTATAATAGCTTACCGTTAGCCCCCCAACAGTTGTCGTGAAGCCATTCCCATAAGTCTGGTGAGAAGTCGAAGTCCACGTGACGCTGGCGAAATCTATCGTGCCGGAGGTGGCATCGGGATTGTCGGGAGTATCTGGAGTATCAGGGGTTTCGGGGTTATCAGGATTGTCAGGATTGTCAGGATCATCAGGATTGTCATCCGGGTCATAGTCCTTCTGCCCATGAGGCAGCGTTACATCAAAATCATAGTTGATACTGTCGCCCCACACGTATTCGCACAATGAAGGATAATCGACAAAGGGATTACGGTTATTCTGCTTGGCATATACCACCTCATTACGCGCCCGCTCCACATCGTCAACGGGATCCTGTTTGGCCCACTTGAGGAACATCTTCAGCGCCCAGTCTTTCAAGCCCGGATAAGTCCTGCCGTCAAATACTTTAGATGCTTCGCCACCTGTCCAATTGGGGTGCAGATTCTGGTAGCAAGCAAGGACGTAGAAATATACACGTGCAATATCGCCCTTCATCTCATCATTAGGCTCAAAGCATTTTCCCGTGTATCCAGGGTATGTGCAGGCGCCAAGTTTGCAGTAACCGTTGATCGATTGGTAGGTCTCACCTTTGTTCTCGCCCAAAGGGAAGTTGCTACGACGGTTATTGACATAGCCGTCACTAGGCACCACTTGGACGAGGTCACTCTTCATATCGCCGCTGCCGAACCAGCTCTGCGGCACCAAGTGCTCACGGTTGTAGCCGTCGCCTTCTTTGGAATAGGAATGGTTTTCAGCGGGACCGCCAATAACATACTTCGTTGCATTGGAATACCAGTCGCGCAGATAGCCATCTGCACGGCGATCAGACTCGTGATAGGCTTCCAGCAAACCGTCGTAACCAATGTTCTTGTGCTTGCTTATCGTCTGATACATGGCGGTCTTCAAGTCCGCACCTCGCTTACCATTAGCACGGGAATAGTAAGTTTTCAGATCTACGGCACTTGCTGACGCTGATAGACACAACGCCACTGCCGTCAGGATACTCCAAAAGGCTGTTCTTTTCATTGTTTTAGGCTTTTATTTGCTGCAAAGGTAGTGCATTTCCCTGAACCCGCAAAGTTTTTTGTAAAAAAACTCACACTTCACGCTTATGCGCTATTATCTCTGGAGAAAAAAGTGCAGGTGCAACGCCTCCGAAGAGGAGATGCACCTGCGGGAATGACAAAATATGAAATGCGGAGAAGCGAATTACTTCACAAGGACTTTCTTGCCACCGATGATGTACAGACCAGGCTGAGCAATCGTGCTGATGCGCTGACCGGCAACGGTGTAGATAGCCTTAGAGGTCATGTCGGCCTTCGGAGCATGAACGCCCGTTGTCCAGGTTTCGCCATCGAAGCTCCAGTCAACGACTTCCTTGACACCAGCGACGGAGAAGTACGGGGTCAGCGTGCCTTCAACCCAGACTTTCTTGTGGAGATAGTTGGGATTGTCGCGGAGGCTGAGGGCTTCACGCATACCAAGCTTATTAGCAAGCTGCACGGGGATGCACTTAGCTGGATCGGTGCAGGAAGGATCATCGGAGAGCAGGATGTTGGTGTTGGACACCTGGGGTTCTTCACCTTCGGCACGGTGAGCAGGAGCTGCTGCGGGTGCTTCAGCTGAGAAGACGCAACCGTTATTGTAGCTCTGACCATTGACGTAGCCTACGATGTAACCAGAAACCCATCCGGCAGGAGCACCTTGTTCGGGCTTCAGCAGACCGAGATGACGGACATCCTCGACGGTGTAAGCATTGGACAGCTGGCCGTCGCCTGTGGGCTCATAGACAACAGGAGCCTCGCCATTGTCGATATCCTCAGCAGCGCGAGGATAAAGCTGAACCGTTGTAGCAGTGGCATTGGCATAGATAGCTACGAAACCGGTGACGGAGTAGGCCTTCGAGGTGTCGAAGGTGAGGGCAGTTGCTACGCTCCAATTATCGCGCACGACAAGTTCGTTGTCGCTATCATCAGTGAACGTAATGTTACGACTTGCCCAAGCATCGGCAGCGGGTGTCAGATCCTTAATCGTGACGAGCTCGTTCTCGTAGTCAGCGAAGCTGTTGGTGATGTCAGCGATGGTGACGGTCTGAGGAGTGACGGTGTTGTTGGACGAGTTGACGGTGAGGTTCTCGATGGAAGCTACGGCGATTTCTGTCAGGCCGTTGTAAACCTTAAGCTGACCTTTGAAGTCGGCAGTAACCTTGTCTCCAGTCTTGATGCCTTCGTTGGTAGCAGCGCTGTTGGCATAGAGAAGGAGGCCGTCGGTGCCATCGAAGACATAGACGCTCTTGCCATTGACATAAGCAACCAGCAAGTCGTTAGCCTTGAAGATAGCGTTTACGCCATTGCCGGCATTGGTGGCAGCAGCCTTAGCGCGAGCGATGGTAGGCAGCTCGAGGTATTCGGGTTCGGGAGTGTCGCCACCCGTCTGTCCGTTGAGCGAGTAGAGCTTGTTGCCCTGAATGAATTCGAGCGTTGAAGTCTCATTTTTGACATAGTTCTTGATCACGCCAACAACCACGACTTCATCGCCAACTTTGATCTCATCTTCTAATGTAAAGTCGGCACCGTTAAGGCTCTTACCACGGTAAACATAGAATTGATTCGTAGTCGTGCCATCATCGGAGATGTAATAAGTCGCATTGCCATATCCAGAGCCATCTGTCAGTTTCGGACTGATTTCATCAATCTGAGAAATCTTACCCTTAACGTAAACATCCTTACCGCTATCGGCACCACCCTCGAGCTTAGAAGCTTTCTCCAGCGCTTGAGCTACAGTGAGAGGAGCATCTGCGGAGCTTGTCCAGTCAATAGTTTGAGGATCAGGACCAGGACCAGGTGTGTCGCCACCAGGCTGGACGGTGGTGCCGTCGAGGCTGTACTTCTTGACATTCTTAAGGCCGGGAACACCCATGTACTTGAGGACATCGCCGCACACCCAGATGGTCTGACCAATCAGGTTGCTGTTGTCGCCAAGGTTGAGCGCATCGCGCACATCGCCAGTGGGAAGGTTGACAGGAGTCATGTAAGCGATGTTCGGCAAAGCGGTAACGTCGTTGTGCGACGCGTCGATGAGCACGAGGTTGGACTTCGTCACTTCCTCGCCTTCTGCGGGAGCAGTACGAATGGTGTTTTCGGAGAGGGTGCTGCTGGTGATATATCCGAAGACAACAGCCTTCACCCATACCTCTGTCTGAACAGCCTCAGAGGTGGACTGGGCATCCATCGAACGGATAGCATCAATGTTATAAGGATTAGCGAAAGAGCCGTCGCCCTGAGGTGTATATTCGACCTGAGGCTGGGGGCCGGGACCAGGCGTGTCGCCACCCTCGGTCTGACCGTTGAGCGAATAGAGCTTATTACCCTGATTGACTTCGAGGGTTGTGGAGCCGTCTTGGTTCTTGAAGTTCTTGATCTTACCGACAACAACTACTTCGTCGCCGACATTGATGTCGCCCTGAGCCAGCTTAGCACCATTGAGGCCAAAGCCACGGAACACAACCAGTTCGGAAGAAGTGGAACCGTCATCGGAGATGCTGTACGTAGCATTGCCATAAGCTTCACCAGTGGACTCGTTGACAGTACCAATCTCTGTGATCTGGGAGATCTTACCTTTGACGTAAACTTCCTTGCCGCTGTCAGCGCCCTCGTCGAGCTGTGCGCCCTTTTGCAGAACCTGAGCCACGGTCAGGGGAGAGGTTGCAGAACTGGTCCAGTCGATGGTGACAGGCGTGTCGTCGCCTTCCTGGAAGACTTCCATCTTCTTAATCTGCGTGTTGGCAGCGATAGTGATGACCACTGTGGAAGCATTGCCAGCCCAAGAACCAGTCTCGAGAGTGCCACAATCAGCAGAGTTGTTAGCGCCCCACTTGCTGCTGTTGAGGGTGAACTTGATGGCGGTGATGTTCTTGCGAGAAGCAGAAACAGTCATGGTGCCGCCATAAAGGCGAAGCGAGCCGCTCCACATGCGATTGGCATTGGTCTTACCAGAAGGAGAGACCGTGATGGTCACGTCTGAAGAGGTGGTGGAAACATCAGAAGTGATGTCGCCATCTGTAACGGCAGGCTGACCTGAGGGAGTGGCAGAGAATCCACTCAAGCCGAACAGCGTGTAGGCATCGTCTGTCGAGAAGTCGAACACGACTTGCGCGTTTGCCAGACCTGCAAAGGCCAGTAAAGCAAACAAAAGAGAGTAAATTTTTCTCATAAAAAGGAATTTTAAGTAGGTTTATAAAGTGAATACGCTGCAAAGGTACACCGAATTGTCCGAACGACAAAATAAAAAGCCCTACTTTTTCATAAAAAAAGAAAAAAAGATGAGCACTGCTCTCTCGAGTGGTGCTCACCTCCCACCTGCGAAACGCAGGTAATTCAATCAACAAATCAAAAATTCAAGTCGTGTCTTATCGGTGTTCGTACGGAAAATGATGGTGATATGATATGTTTTTGGTATTGTTATGTTCTCATTAGAAGTTGCCGCCGCCGAAGCCGCCGCCTCCACCGAAGCCACCGCCACCACGGTTACCACCGAAGCCCTGACCGCCACGGCCGCCCTGACGATTGTTGCGACCCATTTGCGGACGGAACACCTGCAGCAACTGCTGGGGAGTGAGCACAGACGAAAGTTCTGCGCAATATTTCTTTTGGATATCCAGACGGAGCTGCGACTGCTGGATCTGCTCTTCCTGACGGGTGAACACTTCCTGCAGCTGAGCCGAAGCCTCGGCATCTGTCAGATCCTTCTTCTCATCCTGACTGGCCTGATCACGGTTACCCTGTGTACGAATGGCAGAGAGCTCATTCAGGTAGTTCTTGTAGATAGGTTCGAACTTAGCCTTCTGCTCATCAGTGAGTTTCATGTCCTTGATTAAACGCTCGGTCATACGGGCCTGCATCTCTGCACGTCGCGAATCACGGTCGTTGTTCTGTGCGTTTGCCTGTGTGGCGTTGGCAAAAGTCATGGCGGCAAGTGCCAACATCAGAATTGCTTTTTTCATAATCTTGTGTTATTTAATTAATGAATAAGTGTATGGAATTAATCGAAATACAATCCTGTGACAACGCACAACGGAAATAGTTTAAGAGACTTGCTAATTTTTTAATTTGTTAACATTAAACCACGACTCGCTTCACCTGACGGTCACGTGGAAGCACCCCTGCTTGACCTCATACTTGATATAGCACAGCCCTTCTTCGCGACAATCACGCAGTACCTCAGAAAGGATGAACTTCAGCGAGTCGTTGCGCACGGCACGACGGTTGGGATCATCGGGAGGAGCTACAGTGTGGTAGCGGTTGTAGGAGATGTCGAAGGTGGTGCCAAAGCGATGGCAGCTCTGCTCGGAGGCATTGCCATTGATGCGACGCAGACGAGCCACATCTTCCTCGGTGCGCAGCACACTAGTGACGATGATGGTGTGCAACGGAATCTGCTTCACGGCCAGCGAATCGAGAAAACGACGTCCGATGTGCTGCAAAAGATGACTGGCCTTAGGCACCAGATAGGGAATACTGCTGCGCATTGACGGGTCTATCATATAATAAGGATTCGCGCCCACGTATAAGAGGTCTTTCTTGCGATGCTCGGCCTCGACACGATTCATGACGGGCGACACGCCACCAGCGACAGCTACAGGAAAATGAACATCCTGAACATCGGGAAAGCAGTCATGATAAGAAGGAACGCTGAAGATGGGATGACGACGGCTGAAATCAAGATGAGGTGTGGAGACAAGGGGAAGCAAAGCGACAGAAGCATGACCATAACGAAGTGTTGAATCGCTTAAAGTCGATTCACATTTAACACCTATAGAATCATTATAACCAGCGACTTGACTATCTTCATTTACAGCAACGCTTGAAGACTCAATCTTCAAAGAATCAGTCCCGTCATCTGGACGTGCATGATTGTTCTCACGCACGTCTGGCCAGATGAGTCGAACCACGAAAAGAACCGCGACGACAGCCGCTACGCTTTTCAAAAATATGTCTTTCTTCAGCTTCTTCACAATGTAGTTTTAGCTTTTTCGGGTGCAAAGATAAACAAAATCGATGAACTATGCACATTTTTCCCGTTCTCTTTGCAACTTTGCCACTGAAAAACATTATCTTTGCAGCGAAAAAGCGTAAACATGACAGAAAAACACTACATCCTTGAGGAAGCTGACCCCGTCATCTTCTACGGTGTGAACAACACCAACATGCAAATGCTCAAGGCACTTTACCCAAAGATGCGCATCGTAGCCCGTGGCAACGTCATCAAGGCAATGGGCGACGAGGATGATCTTTGTGCCTTTGAGGAAAGCCTTGAACGGCTGCAAAAGCATTGCGTCAAATACAACAGTCTCGGCGAAGAGGACATCCTGCATATCATCAAAGGCGAACGCACGAAGCGCGACGGCATCTCCGGCGCCATCGTTTTCAGTGTCACGGGTAAGCCCATCACGGCACGTAGCGAGAATCAGCAACGGCTGGTCAACGCTTTCGAGACACACGACATGGTGTTTGCCATAGGCCCTGCCGGATCGGGCAAGACCTACACGAGCATCGCCCTTGCCGTGCGTGCTATGAAGAACAAGGAGGTGCGACGCATCATCCTTTCGCGACCTGCCGTGGAGGCTGGCGAGAAGCTCGGTTTCCTGCCGGGCGACATGCGCGACAAGATAGACCCCTATCTACAGCCGCTCTACGATGCACTCGAAGATATGATTCCGCGCCAGAAGCTCAACGAGATGATGGAGCAGAACATCATACAGATCGCGCCGCTGGCCTTCATGCGAGGACGCACGCTCAACGATGCCGTAGTCATCCTCGACGAGGCGCAGAACACCACACCGGCACAGATCCGTATGTTCCTTACCCGCATGGGATGGAACACGAAGATGATCCTCACC
>JAEEGL014445681.1_pt1 | contig 24637 bp, 16 predicted proteins | sample 9134231 | NCBI WGS metagenome assembly JAEEGL01 (sample SAMN16246548, study PRJNA631951) | gut metagenome | biome: gut microbiome; feature: rumen; material: fiber-attached | host: Bos | place: Iran: Karaj | collected 2018-10
TCTGGACCCCGGCCAAATCGCCGGATGAGAAGCTCCCGGTCTATGTCTGGTACTACGGCGGCGGCCTGCAGGTCGGCAATCCCGCCGAGATGGAATTCGACGGCGAACGCCTCGCGCGCCGCGGCGTCGTTCTTGTTTCGGTCAACTACAGAACCAACGTATTCGGCCTCTTTGCGCATCCGGAGATCACCGCGGAAGCCGGCGGAAAGCACTGCACGAACTTCGCGCTCTTCGATCAGAAGGCCGGAATCGACTGGGTCGGACGCAACATTGCAAACTTCGGCGGCGATCCCGACAACATCACGATTTTCGGCCAGTCCGCAGGCGGACGCAGCACCCTGTGCCAGATCATCTCCCCGCTCAACCGCGGCGGATACATCAAAAAAGCGATCACCCAGTCCAGCACGGGCATCAACTTCGCAATCGGCGGCCACGGCACCGATTACCTGACCCTGAAGGAAGCTGAAGCTCAGGGCGACCGTTTCTTCCGCGAGTGGCTCGGCGTAACGACGCTCGAAGAAGCCCGCGCGCTTCCGGCGGAGTTCGTCCGCGACAAGTGCTTCCAGTTCCTCAAGGCAAGAGCCGGACAGTTCCAGTTCGTCGTCGACGATGACTTCCTGACCGACCAGCCGGTCAATATGATGGCTGCAGGCGAATGCCTCCCGATCCCGGTTATGACCGGATATACCACCGGCGAATTCTTCGATATCATTACGGCGAAGAGCCTCCCCGAATTCGAAGAGAAAGCCCATCTGCTCTACGGCAAATATGCAGAGGAATTCCTTGAGCTCTGTGATTTCAAGAGCGGCGACCTCGACCGCGTCCTCGCGCTTTCAAAAGTCAACGGATCGCCTTTCGGCGCACGCCTGCTGCTGATGCGCTCCGCCGACGACAACCTCCACGACTGGCTCTATGAATTCAATGCGGAGATCCCCGGCGAGGACGATCCCGGCGATTATCACTCCTCCGAGCTGTATTTCGTATTTGAAACGCTCGCGAAGAGCCCGCGTCCCTTCGTCGGCAAGCACTACGATCTTGCCCGCATGATGTGCAACTACTGGACGAACTTCGCGAAAACCGGCAACCCGAACGGCAAAGACGCCGACGGCAAGCCGATGCCGGAATGGATCCCCTTCACGGACGATAACTCGAAACCGATCGTCTTCGAGGATACCGTTCATATGTCCACCGAAGAGATCGCTCCGTCGATCAAGGGGATGTATCGCCTCGCGGCAGATCTGCTTTGGAGAAAAAAATAAACGACCGATGAATCCCGAAAAAGGCGGGCAGATCGCAATCTGCCCGCCTTTTTTGTTTCTATTTTACGCCGTTAACGGTCAATCAGCCGCCTTTTCTGCCAGTATTTTTTCTGCCAGAGCGTCATCGTGATCAGTCCGCGGACCCATTCGTCCGTCATCTGCCCGAGCCAGAGCCCGGCGACGCCGAGTCCCGCGATCGAAGAGAAAACGTAGCCGAGGCCGACGTTGCACATCCAGATCGAGCCGATCGCCACGAGCATCGGAACGAACACGTAGCCCGCGCTACGCAGGCCGGCGTTATGGGTATGATTGAAGGAGCGCGCCGCGTGGATCGCGATATCGATCAGGAACAGCACCCGGCTGCGCGCGATGATTTCCGGATCGGAGGTAAAAATCCGCATCACCCAGGGCGAGAAGAAATACATCAGCGTCCCGAAGGTAAGATTGCAGAGCGCAACGTAGCGCCAGTTGCGGTTGACAAGGCGGAAGGCTTCGTCGCTTTTGCCCGCGCCGATCAGGTGGCCGGAAATGATCTGAGTTGCGCTTCCGATGGACTGCCCCATGACGTAGGCGTAGAAATCGATGTTCTGAACGTAGGTTTTCGTTGAGATCGCAAGCGCTCCGAGCGCTGTGATAAACGAAGTCGTCACCACCTGGCCGAGGGTATAGGAAATTCCTTCCATGCCGGACATCAGCCCCACGCCGGCGATCTTTTTGAGGAACACCGCGCGCAGGCGGAACAGATCGCGCCATTCAAATCCGAACTTAAAGAGGAAGAGCATCAGAAGAAGCACGATCATCCCGAAGCTTTCGCTCAGAACGCGGACAACCGCCACCCCGCGCACGCCGTACAGCGGCAGCTCAACCGGCCGGTAGACGACCGTATACGTTCCGAGGAAATTGATCAGGTTGTTGAAAAGAACGACGACCATCGGGAGCTTCGCGCGTCCGTAGGAGCGGAAGACGCCGGAACACATCGCCGACACGGAAGAGATCACCGCGCAGCTTCCCACGATCCTCAGATAATCGGCCGCGTCGAAGCGCAGATCGTCGCCGAGGCCGATCCAGCCCATAAAGGTATCCGCACCGAACGAGAGAATCAGCGAAACAACCGCGCCGAGGAGGATGCTGATCGAAAGCGCGTTCATCGCGATATGCCCCGCCCGCCGCCGTTCTCCGGCGCCGAGCGTCTGATTGAGCAGCACGACCGCGCCTGCGGTCGCGATATTGAAGAGAACGGTCGTGATATTCATGATCTGGTTGGCAACGCCGACCGAGGAGACCGCTCCGGTCGAATAATGACCGAGGATCGAGGTGTTGACCGTTCCCATCAGGGACCGCAGCACCTGCTCGATCAGAATCGGAACTGCCAGCGACAGCAGCGAATAGTTGCCTGCCGTTCGTTCCGCCGGGAGTTTTTTTGCCCGCATGGGTTCGACCTGCCTTCCGTTATAATTGCCGTGGGGAATAATCCCGCTGGCGTCATCATATCACACTTTTGCCCCGCAAGTCAATACTTTGCTTTCCCTTGCGGCAGCACTCTCTGCGCGCTCCTTCTCTTGCGGCAGGGCGAAAACGGATTGCGTTTCCGGGGAAACTGTGATATACTGGAAAAGAAAAAAGAGAAAGGATGACGCCCGATGAAATACCTGATCGCCTCCGATATCCACGGAAGCTCTTTTTACTGCGAACAGCTGATGAAACGCTGCGAGGAAGAACAGCCGGATAAGCTCATCCTCCTCGGCGATCTGCTCTACCACGGCCCGCGCAACGCGCTGCCCGATCTTTACGATACGGAAAAGGTGCTTACCTTCCTCAACGGGATCGCGGAGAAAATCCTCTGCGTGCGCGGAAACTGCGACAGCGAAGTGGACCAGGTCGTCCTCAACTTCCCGCTGATGGCGGATTACGCGATCGTCGCCTGCGGCGAGAAAAACATCTTCGTCACCCACGGGCATATTTTCAACGAATCGCATCTGCCGCCGATGAGCTGCGGCGATATCCTGCTCCACGGCCATACCCACGTCGCCGCCTTCGTGCGCCACCAGGATTACACCTATATGAACCCCGGTTCCGTTTCGATCCCGAAGGGCGGCACGCCCCACGGCTACATGACGCTGGAAGACGGCGTTTTTCTCTGGAAAACGCTCGACGGCGAAGAATACCGCCGCGTCTCGGTGCAGGAGCTCTAAAAAAGCCGAAGCGTCCCCGACCCGCATCAAAAAAGCGACCGGAAAACCGGTCGCTTTTCTGCTTTTTCTGATCTTCGTTATTTTGTTTTGAAGAATTTCGATACGTCCTGCTTCGCCATCGCTTTTTCGTTGAATTCGATCTCGAGGCTTTCTCCGGCCTTTTCAACAAGTTCGTCGAAATCGTCCTGACGCATCTCTGCGATCAGCGCCTGGCGGTGGCTCTCGTCTGCAACGTAGGTCGCGCTCTGATCCTTGATGTCGTCCTTGAAGAGGATGTAATAGATCCCGGAAGTGGAATAATCGACCGCAGCGGCTTTTCCGATTTCCGTATCCTTCAAGGCTTTTCCGAAATCGGAGGTCTCGTCCATCTTGCCGACCGTTTCGTCAAGCTCGAATTCTTCCGCTTCCTTGTTCTCGTTGAAGAAATAGGGGGATTCGGTATAAAGCTTTACAAAGCCGTCCTTGTCGATCTTGCCGCTGTTGTAATCGTCGATCCAGCCGTTGATCTCCGCAAGCGCCGCTTCCAGCTCTTCGTCGGTCAGTCGTTCGCTGCCGCCTTCCTCGGTTTCCTTGTAAAGGCCGATGATCGCGTAATGATAGCTGAAATAGCTGCTCTCCAGATATTCCTTTACGTCGGAGAGCGGCGTTTCGATCTCGCCGTCTTCGCCGTAGATCGCGTCGAAGAGCTTGCTGATCGCAACCTGCTCGAGCACCGTCTTTTCGTAGGAAGTAAAGGCGACGCCGTACTCATCCATCACGGTCGCCATGCTCGACCAATAGCTCGTAGCCGTCGTTTTCGCCTGCTTTTGTTCTTCCTCGGTAAGCGAAAGGCCGCGGTCCTTCATCATCTTCTGCGCCGCGAAATAATTGCGGAGGTAGAATTTCGCGCGCTCACGGATCCAGGTTTCGGCGTCTTCGCCGTCGATCTGCTGCTTGAGCACGTCCGTCTCGGCGTCTTCCGCTTTCGAGCTCGCTTCGCTTGCGCTGTACGCCAGGAAATAGATGTAGGTTCCGATCGGGAGGGTCTCGCCGTCGTACTTTGCGCTCCAGGACATCGCGGAGGATTTGCAGCCGGCCAGCGCGAACAGCATTGCCGCAGCCAGGATCAGGGCCAGAACGGTTTTGAACGATTTTTTCATGTCAATTCTCCTTGCGGGTCTTTATTGTTCCCGAAAAACGGGTGTTTTTTCAGAAAGCCCTATTAGTATACATCATTTTTCCGAAAAGTGCAATCCTTGACTTTTCAAAAAGAAAGCCTTGACTTTTTGTTTTCGATGCATTATAATGAAAAAGCTCTCAAAAAGAGGTATGCGCTTGTAGCTCAGCTGGATAGAGTGACTGGCTACGAACCAGTAGGTCGGGGGTTCGAGTCCCTTCAAGCGCGCCAGAAAAATCCGTCGGCTCCGCCGGCGGATTTTTTGCTTTTCCGTTTTTACAGGATCAGGAGGAACCGTATGCTGCCATATCAGGAACTGCTCGACCGCTTCGTTTCGGAAAACCGGAGGATCCTCGGCGAAAACCTCGTCGGCGTATATCTTCACGGCTCCGCCGCGATGGGCTGCTTTCACCCCGAAACGGGCGATCTCGATCTGCTGACCGTTATAAACGAGCCGCTTTCGAACGAAACCAAGCGGGCGTTTATGAACGCGGCGGTCGCGCTGAACGAATCCGCGCCGAAAAAAGGCCTCGAGCTGAGCGTTCTGCGCAGGGAGGTCTGCAGGCCGTTTGTCTATCCGACGCCGTACGCGCTGCATTTTTCCGCCGCGCATCTCCCGCTTTGGCGGCGCGATCCGGAGGAATACCTCCGCAGGCTTTGCGGCGTCGACCGGGATCTTGCGGCGCACGTAACGATCCTGCGAAGCCGCGGGATCGCGCTTTTCGGCGCGCCGATCGAAGCCGTTTTCGGCGAGGTTTCGCCGGCGGATTATTTTGACAGTATTCTCTTCGACATTGAAACCGCCGAGGCGGACGTGCTCGAAAACCCGACGTACGTGATTTTGAACCTCTGCCGGGTGCTCGCCTGGCGGGAAGAAGGAAAGATCCTCTCGAAAGAAGAGGGCGGACAATGGGGCCTTTTGAATCTGCCCGAAGAACTCCGCCCGCCGGTTGCCGCGGCGCTTCTGCGCTACCGCGGCGAAGCCGCCGCAGCGTACGATCCGGCGCTTTTGGCAGCGTTCGCCGGGGAGCTGCTCCGGAGGATTCGCAGCTGAAAGAGCGCGGCTGTATTTCAAAAAAATTCGATCCAACAGGAGGCAGTATGGATATTTTTGCGATTACAAGCGATCACCCGCTCTGGGAAAAAACGCGTCGCTTCGCCGAGGAGAGCGCCTGGCCGGGCGGAGATTTCCTTGCAAAGCAGATGCGGGAAAACCGCTTTTTAAGCTGGGAGCGCGTGTTCGTTGCCTGCGAGGGCGAAGCGCTGCTCGGCTACTGCGATTTTACAAAAAAGGACGAGCTCCCGGAAACCTGCGATTTTTCGCCGTTTATCGGCTGCGTGTTCGTTGCGCGGGCGCACCGCGGCAGCCGCATCTCCGAAAAAATGATCCGCGCCGCCCTGCGCTACGCCGGATCGCTCGGCTATAAAGCCGTCTATCTCATGAGCGGCGAGCTCGGCCTTTACGAAAAATACGGATTTGAGAAAATCGGCGTTTACGATACGATTTTCGGAACGAAGGAACAGCTTTTCGTAAAAAGCACGCGGAAATGAAATTTCGTTAAAGCTGAAAAGCAAAAAGCCGGAGGCGCTGCCTCCGGCTTTCTCGTTATTCCGGTTTCTCCGGGTTCGCTTCGGGGATCCCGAGCGTCGTTTCGATATGATAGCGCGGCCGTTTTTTTGTTTCCAGATAGATTTTCCCGAGATATTCGCCCAAAACGCCGGCGGCGATCAGATGGATTCCGCTCGCGGCGCCGATCAGGCAGAAAATCCCCCAGAAGCCGACGAACTGCCCGAGCGCGAGCGCCGTGATCGCGCCGATCACGGCGAGGATCAGCAGGATCACGCCGAAGGAAAAGAGCAGACACAGCGGCTTTACGCTGAAGGACGTGATCCCGTCCATCGCGAAGGAAAGCATCTTTTTGAGCGGATATTTCGATTCTCCGGCGAGGCGCTCGCCGCGGGTATAATAGACGCAGTCGGTGCGGAACCCGATCATCGGAACGATCCCGCGCAAAAACAGGCTCGTTTCCTTGTAGTCCGCGAGCGCTTCGAGCGCGCGGCGGCTCATCAGGCGGTAATCGGCGTGGTTATAGACGATCTCCACGCCGAAGGCTTTCATCAGCTTGTAAAAGCCCTGCGCCGTGCCGCGCTTGAAGGCGGTGTCTTTTTCGCGGGAGCTGCGCACGCCGTAGACGATCTCGCAGCCCGCTTCGTATTTTTCGAGGAATTGCCCGAAGACTTCGATGTCGTCCTGCAGGTCCGCGTCGAGGCTGATCGCGCAGTCGCAGAATTCCTTTGCGGCCTCGAGCCCGGCGAGCAGCGCCGTCTGATGGCCGCGGTTGTGGGCGAGCTTTACCCCCGCGACGCGCGGATCCTCCGCGCAGAATTGCGAGATCAGCGCCCAGGTAGCGTCGCGGCTGCCGTCGTCGACGTAGAGGATCCGGCTTCCTTCGCCGATTTTTCCGTCGTTCTGAAGCTCCGTCATCTTGCGGCGGAGCTTTTCGTTCGTATCCGGGAGAACTTCTTCTTCGTTATAGCAGGGGATCACCAGCGCGAGTTTGGTTGCGCTCATCTTCCTGCGCCTCCTTTGTCTGAACCGCGGCGGGCGCTGCGTCTGCAGCCTCCGCTTCCGGTTCGTTTTCTTTTTCTTCGCTCCGATCCGGCTCCTGCGGATCGGGTTCCTCTTCGTTTTCGGCGATCGCGCCGAAGGTTTTTCCGGTCTGCGCCTCATACTCCGCGAGCGTGCGCAGCCTGCGCCGCTGCGGGGGAACGAAGTTCGCGTCGACCTTCAGGATCTTCACGCAGAGCAGGTAGATCCCGAGCAGCACCAGTGCGCAGAGCGAAATCACGATGCCGATCGAAAGCCCCGGCGTCGTATAATCGAAGCGGATCTCGTTATCGCCTTCCGGCACGCAGACCGCCATAAAGCCGACGCTGACCTTTTCGATCTCGACCGGCTTGCCGTTGACGGAAGCGCTCCATCCGGGCTCGTAGGGAACGCTGAAGAAAACCAGACGGCTCTGATCGGTCGTGATTTTTGCCGAGAATCCGTCGTTATCGTAGCCGAACTCGCTGCAGACGTTTTTCTGGAGAACCCTGCAGTCGGTAAAATAGGTCCCTTCGTCGTAAACGGCGTGCTTGCTGTCTTCAAAATGCTCGATCGCGCCGGGATATTTCGCCGCCTGCTCCTCTGTCATTACCATCGCGCGCAGAAGCAGCAGCTCGCGTTTTTTCTTATCAAGCGCTTCGTATTCTTTGGGCGTTACGTAGCTGCCGTACCAGAAGCCCATCGGGATATAGTATTCGTTTTCCCAGATATCGAAGCCGTTCTGGTTGCCGTAGTATTTCCAGCCGGGCATCGCGGGCTTGTCGTGCTCGTCGCCGTCGAAATAATCGCGGTCGCTGTCGTCGTCGAACAGCCAGTGGCAGGAGGTCAGGCCGCGCAGACCGTAGTGGGTCGTATCGGCGCGGGAGCCGACGTCGCGCGTGACGTTGATCGAGGGATAGAACTCCATGATCGAGCCCGGAACGATGCTGTGGAACGCCTGGATGCTCGGGACCTGCCAGAACATCGCGGAATTATCGAGCGATTCGTAGAAATCGACGCGGCAGACGTCGAGATCCGGGAGATCGACGTCTTCGCCGCCGTTGAGCGCGTAGGGGATGAGATGTTCGCGCGGATCCGCCGACTGCGTCTTGCCGACCGCGATCACAAAGATCGAATAGACAACGCTGATCAGCGCCAGCGCCGCCGAAGTGCAGCGCAGGAACTGTTCGCGGTTTTTACGGAAGTAGAAGACGAGGAAGGAGAACAGGCAGAGGCAGAAGAGCGAGATCGCAACATAGCTCCAAAAGCGTGTCGGATACTGCTCGAGGCCGAACACGGTCAGCGGATTGCCGTTGATATCTTTCAGATCCTTCGATTTGACCGGCATCAGACCGATCAGCAGCGTGATCCCGACGGTGATCGCCGTTGTGATCCCGATCGCCTTCTTGAAATGAACCTGATTGCTTTCGAGCGCCTTGACCGTTGCAAGGGCCATCAGCAGCGTCAGCATATAGTACCAACGCGCGTAAAAAGAGGAGTTGAAGAGCTGGAACGCGGAATTGAGCACCGGCACGAGCGCCATGATAAAGAAGATCACAAGCAGCTTTTTGAGCCAGTGGGATTTTTTGATCCGCAAAAACGCGATCACGCCGGACATGCTGAAAAGCGGCAGCCAGGCCCCGAGCGACGCCCACTTTGACTGGGAATCGGGCGTAAAATTCGGCCGCGCCGGGATATCGGGCGGGAAGAAGAAGCATTCGATGATATGCATATAACGCTGGTTGACGTTATAAAGGATCGCGTTCCATCCGTCGAAGGAATTGTTGACGCGCGGGTTCTGAAGAACCGCAAAGATCGAGGGAACGAGCAGCGCGCAGGAGAGCAGCACGCCGATCACAGCCTCGAGGAACAGCAGCAGAACGTCACGCAGGCGAATCTCCCAGCGGCGGGAAACCATCCCGACGAACCAGTAGATCAGCGTAAAGGCAACCTGTCCGACGAAGAAATAATAATTGACGAAGCAGCAGACAAAGACCGCAACCGCAAAAACGCCGCGGCGCCGCTCGTACATATACTGATCCAGCGCCCAGAGCAGCAGCGGGAAGAAGACCATCGCTTCGTGGAAATGGTTGAAAAAGACGTTGTAGATCGAATATCCGGAGAAAGCGTAGAGGATCGCGCCGATCTCCGCCGCGCGCTGCGTTCGCGTATAGCGGCGGATAAAAAGATAGGCGGTCAGCGAAGCGAAGGCGAATTTGAGCATAAACAGCGGCCCCATCAGATAAGCCACCAGATTGCTCGGGAACAGCAGCGAGATCCAGAAGAACGGACTGCCGAGCGTATAGAAGGAATAGGAGCCGATAAAGTTCGCGCCGAGGTCGGTTACGTGGCTCCATTTATAATTACCGCTTAAAATCGCATCGTGGCAGAGCCGGTAGAACGGCACCTGCTGAACGTTGAAATCTCCGTAATAGAGAAAATACCCGTTATTGACGAGCATAAAGGGCAAAAAGACGGCAGCGGCCAGGCCGAAGCTGATCAGAAAGATCCGCAGACAGCCGCCGGAGCCCCTCCTTTTGCTCAAAAAACGCTCCCGAAGCGCAAAATCCATGAGTCTGCCTCCCCAAAATGAGATCGTACGAAGATATTATATCATATATTACCGCACTTCGCAAAGAAGATTACGTCATTTTGGTTTCAGATTTGTAAAATGTTCCGTTTGTTCAAGAATTGTTTATTGAATCGTCAGCGCTCTTATGATAAAATAAGAAAGAACTCGAGGTGATTTTTTGAGGAAACTGCTTTCCTTTTTCTTCTGTCTGACGCTCCTCCTTTTCGCGTTTTCCGGCTGTAAGGAAAAACGTCCGAAAAACGCCGATAAGGATTTTTATTATATTCTCTCCGAAAATCCTTCCTCCCTGGATCCGCAGACCTGCAGCGACGAAAACGGCCTGACCGTTCTGCGCGCGCTGTTCGACGGCCTGACCCGGATGATCGACGGCGAAGCCGTGCCGGCCGCGGCGAAGGACTGGAGCGCGAATTCCGATTCCACCGTCTTCACCTTTACGCTGCGGGAGGATCGCTACTGGCGCAGCGTTACGGAGAACGACCGCGAGCTGCCCGTTACGGCGGACGATTTCGTTTTCGCCTTCCGCCGCGCCGTTTCTCCCGGGACGAAATCGCGCAACGCCTCTCTGTTTTTCCCGATCAAAGGCGCAAAGGAGGTTTTCGAAGGCGTTCTGCCGGAACCCTCACTCGGCGTCGAAGCGATCGGCGCGTACACTCTGCGCATCACGCTCGACGCTTCGTTCCCCGATTTCCCGAAGCTCCTTTCGCACCCGGCGTTTTCGCCCTGCTGCCAGTCGTTTTTTGATTCCACCAACGGGAAATACGGCCTTGAGCCGCGCTATCTCGTAACGAACGGGCCGTTCGTCTTCGAAAGCTACTACGCCTGGGAGCCCGGCTCTTATCTCAATCTTCTTCGAAACGCTCATTATCAAAGCGGGTTCGACGTTTTTCCCGCTTCGCTGACCTTTACGATTTCCGACGATACCGGCCGCCTGACCGAAAAGCTGCTCGACGGCTCCGTCTGCGTGGCCGAGCTTACGAAACGCGAGGCCGAAGAAGCGCAGGCGCTCGGTCTGCGGGTCGAATCGCTCAGCCGCTCGACCTGCGGCCTCTGCTTCAATCTCCGCGACGAGCTGATGCAGTATCCGGAGATCCGCCGCGCCTTTGCCGCGACCGTCGACCGGCAGCTGCTTCTTTCGAACCTGCCGGAGAAAACGGCGCCGGCAGACAACCTGATCCCCGCGGATATGACCTTCCGCGAGCAGAGCTACCGCAAGCTGGTCGGCGAAACCGTGCTGCTGCCCTTCGACGCCTCGGCGCCGCAGGCGGCGATCGCGCGGCTGAAAAGCCTGGAACACGACGCGATGCCCTCCGTTTCGGTCCTCTGCACCGACGACGACGAAACCAAAAACCTCGTCAATCAGCTGATCATCAGCTGGAACCGCGAGATGGGGAATTATTTCAATATGAATCCGGTTTCCGAAGCTGAGCGCAGCGCCGCCGTCTCTTCCGGAAATTACCAGATCGCGTTCTTCGCGGTCTCTCCCCCGAACGAAAAGGCCTCCTCTCTTCTGGACGTCTTCTCTTCGCAGAACCCGGAGAACCCGACGTTTTTGAACGACGAACGCTACGACGCGCTGCTCGGGCGCTACGAGCTTTCCTCGCTGCTGGCTGCGGAAAAATATCTGAGCGAACAGGCGGTCTTCTATCCGATCTGCTATGAATCGGGCTTTTACGCGTTTGCGCGCGGCGTAAGCGGCGTTGCGGTCTATCCCTACCGCGGCGGCATCGATTTTACGCAGGCCGTCATCGACGAGGTAACGGAAAATGGAAGCAAATAAACGGATCTGCCTGCTCGATGAGATCCGCGGCGCCGCGGTTCTCTGCATGATTTTTTATCATACCTTCTATACGCTTGCCACGATCTTTTCGATCCCGTTCGCCTATCGCGTGCTGGCGGTTTTCGAGCCGATCGATCCCTATTTCGCAACGATCTTTATCGTCATTTCCGGAATCGTCTCCCAGCTTTCGCGCTCGAACCTCAAGCGCGGGCTCAAGCTCGCGGCGGTCGCCGCGCTCGTGACGCTGGTAACGTATTTCCTTTTCCCCCAGGACGTTATCCTGTTCGGCATCCTCCATTTTCTCGCGTTCGCCATGATCTGGTACGGCCTGACGGCCAAATGGCGCGAAAAGATCCCGCTCTGGCTCGGGCTGACCGCCTGCGCGGTGCTGACGTTCTGCTTTGCCTGGGTGGAAGACGGGAAATTCGCGGCGTTTTTGCCGCTGCCGGCGGTTCTCTACAAAACGAACCTGCTTTTCCCGCTCGGGATGTATTCGGAAACCTTCTATTCCGCCGATTATTTCCCGATCCTGCCCTGGATCTTCGTGTTCCTCTTCGGCACTTATCTCGGCCGCCTCGCAAAGGCCGGAAAATTCCCCGCGTTTGCCTATAAAAGCCGCGTGCCGTTCCTTTCCTTTGTCGGAAAGCACGCGCTTTGGATCTATATCCTTCATCAGCCGGTCATTTTTTCGATCGCCTGGCTCGTTACGCGATTCGTCTCTTAATCCTTTCCGTTTCAGGAGGACCTTTATGAAAAAGCCCCTCAAAAAGCTGCTCTGCCTCGTCTTCTGCGCGCTGCTGATCGCCGCGCTGCCGCTTTCCGCGCTCGGCGTCGGGGCTGGAGAAGAATACCTCATCGAAAAAGAGAACATGAGCTTCACCTTCCCCGAGGAGGTGATCGTTCTTTCCAACGATACGCCGATCAATTCTCCCGATTGGGCGGCCGCCGGCATCACGGTTCCCGCCGAATACTATCAGCGCTACGACGATCTCGGCGCGGCGGCGCATTTCGTAAGCCCCGGCGGGCGCTACAACGTCTATCTTGCCAAAAAGGACTCCCTGGCGGTCTCCAGCATCTATAATCTCACGACCTCGAACGACGAGATCCTTGCCGCCGTTCTGGAGGACTACGAAAAGATCAATATGAACGACGGCTTCGACTCCGCCGCCGAATTCGTGATGATCGGCGATTACCGCTTCGTTCAGGACCGCATCCATTTCCAGAACGAAACGACGACGATGGACGAGATGAGCTATATGACCGTGATGAACGGCATCTCGTATACCTTTTCCACCCACGTCTACGGCGCGCTCGAGCAGGGCGACCTCGACTTCCTCAAAATGGTCGTCACCGCGCTGCGCTTTACGAAAATCACGGCGCCTCCGGAAACGGACACTTCCGTAGGCGCGCTGCTGCGCGGTCTTCTGCCGCTGATCCTCGCGCTCGCGGTTCTGATCACGCTGATCGTCTACCTCAAGGTCCGCTCCAGCCGCCAGAAACGCCGCAAAAAGCAGATTGCCGACGGGCTTTCCGCCTTCCGCGCCAACCGCAAAAAGCTGGAGGAGGCCGGCGAGCTGAAAGAATCCGAAACGCTCTTCCTCAACAAAACGGTCCACGGCGACGACGCGCTGCGCAAATTCGCCGTCTTCCACGCGTACCGGAAAAACCCGGCGACGATCCCGATCTATCTGATTTCGATCGCGCTTTCCGTCGCGATCATCATCTCGCTGATCTCGCGCGCCACCGATTACTGGTTCGGTCTGCTGCTGTTTGCCGTGATCGCGCTTTTCAGCGCCTACCGGCTGCTGACCACCTCGAAAAAGATTACCCGCGAGCTGCTGCGCTCGTATCAGAAATATCCGAACCGCGTTGCGATCTTCTCCTTCCGCGACGATTCCTTCCGCCTCTCCGGCCTGCAGGCAAACGGGATCTATCCCTACCTCCAGGTGACGGAGGGATACGAGACGAAGGAATTCTTCTATCTCTACTTCGGAGAAGACCACGCCTACCTCGTCAACAAAGCCGGTTTTGCGCTTGGCTCGGCCTCTGATTTTTCCGGATTCCTCAAGGAAAAACTCGGCCGCCATTACCACCGCCGCTGAACCCTTTTGGAAAGGAGTTTCGCTATGAAAAAATCATTCCGCATCCTCGGCGTCGTGCTCTCGCTGCTGCTCTGCCTGAGCTTTGCCGCCTGTTCCGGATCCAAAACGCCCTCGGAATCCTCGCTTCCGATCAGCGAATATCCGCTGACCGTCGGCGGGCTGACGGTGAAAACCCCGCCGCAGCGTGTCGTCGTATTCTCGGAAAACCTCGCGGACGTCATCCTCGCCTGCTCGTTGGAGAGCTCCCTGATCGCGCGGGACGCTTCCTGCACCCAGAGCGCGCTTTCGGTTCTGCCCGCGGTGGACGAAACCGACGTGGCTGCGATCAAAAACCTCGAGCCGGATCTCGTCCTCTTTGATACCAAGCCCGAAAACTTCGAGGAGCTCGCGCTCAAAGGCGTTCCGGTCATGGTGCTCGAATCCGCGAAAAGCCGCGCAGGCCTCGAAAAGCTCTATTCCGACGTCGCCTCCGTTTTCAAGGGAAAAACGACCGGCGCTGCCGACGGCGTCGCGCGTGCGCAGGAAGTTCTTGCGGGCCTCGACGATATCACCCGCACTCTGCCGGGCGTTTCCGTCCTTTCCACCGCCGTTTATTTAAGCGATCTTCAGGGCGGCGCAGCCAGCTCCGATTCATTCGTCGGCATCCTGTTCGAAGCCGCCGGCCTGGTCAACGGCTTCCAGTCCACCGCCGATACGTCGCTCGCGGCGCTGAAAATCGTGGATCCGGATTATATCTTCTGCCCCAAAGGCCTTTCCGCTTCGATCCTCGCTTCCTCCGATTACGCCGGACTGCGCGCGGTCAACCGGAACAGCGTCTACGAGATCGATCCCGCGCTGCTCTCGCGCCAGGGGATGACCGTACTCGAAGCGACGAACTTCATCGTCGACGCCGTCTATAACGGAAGCAACCCGCCGGGCTCTCAGCCCGAGCCTTCCAGCTCCTCGTCCGAGCCGAGCGGCGGCGAATCCTCCGAAGACGGCGAATTCGTGGAGCTGAAAAACGGCGACAGCGGCGAGCGCGTCCTCGAGATTCAGAAGCGGCTGATCGAGCTCGGCTACCTCGTGGTCGACGAGCCCTCCGGCGATTTCGGCGATCTTACGGAAGCGGCCGTTTCGACCTTCCAGTACTACAACGATTACTATGCGACCGGCATCGTCAACGAGGCGACCTACAAAGGCCTCTTTGCCGACGACGCGATCCCGTACCCCGACGAAGAATAATCCTCCCGCAATATAAAAGAGCAGGCTTCGGCACCTGCTCTTCTTTTTTTGCGTATTATTCCTCCGGATTCTCGGCGAGTACTTTTTCGATCAGCCGGTCGAGGTCGGAAAGCGAGCTCATCAAAACCGCTTCCCGCCGGAACGCCGCCGCTGAACGCAGCCCCCGCAGATACCAGGCAAAATGCTTTCGCGCTTCCTTCATCCCGAGCGCCTCGCCCTTGTAGGCACACATGCGCGCGATATGCTCGCGCATTACTGCCATCCTTTCGGCCGGGCCCGGCGGAGCATAGGGGCGCGCGCCGAAATACGCCGAAAGCTCCCGGAAGATCCAGGGGTTTCCCTGCGCTGCGCGGCCGACCATGATCATATCGCAGCCCGTTTCGTCGAACAGGCGCTGCGCGCTTTGCGGATCTTTCACGTCGCCGTTGCCGATCACGGGGATCGAAACGGCCTCTTTGACCTGCCGGATGATCCCGTAATCCGCCTGGCCGGAATACATCTGCGCGCGGGTGCGCCCGTGCACCGTGATCGCCGCCGCGCCGTTTTCTTCGCAGATTTTCGCGATCTCAACCGCGTTGACGCTCGTTTCGTCCCAGCCCTTGCGGATCTTGACCGTTACGGGAACCGAAACCGCGCCCGAGACCGCAGCGACGATCTCGCCGCAGAGCTTCGGCTGGCGCATCAGGTTCGCGCCGCCGCCGCTCGCCGCGATTTTCGGCGCCGGGCAGCCCATATTGATATCGATCGCCCAGGGAGAAAACCGCATCAGATTCTTCGCGCAGTACGCCATCGCCTTCGGGTCGTCGCCGAAGATCTGGATCGCCGCCGGCTGCTCCTTTTCGCTCAGGCGCGCATATTCGTCCGTTTTCTTATTGCCCTGCTCAACGGCCTTGGCGCTGACCATCTCCGTGGTGCAGCAATCCGCGCCGAATTCCATGCAGATTTCGCGAAATGCGCGGTCCGTAACGCCCGCCATCGGGGCAAGCGCGATTTTTCCGGGAAGTTCGAACATTTTTAACCTCTTTTTCTCATACTATCAGTATTTTACCACTTAATTTTTGGGTTGAAAAGTGATATAATATTTTTTGTTGAAAACGATTCTATCTGATACGGGAGATTTTTATGAGACTTCTTGTTCTGGACGGCAACAGCATCCTGAACCGCGCTTTTTACGGAATCAAGCTGCTGACAACGAAAGACGGACTTTTCACCAACGGAATCTACGGGTTTCTGACGATGCTCGGGAAAATCGAGAGCGATACCGAGCCGCAGGCCGTTGCGATCGCCTTCGATATGCACGCGCCGACCTTCCGCCACAAAGCCTACGACGGCTACAAAGCGAAGCGCAAGGGAATGCCCGACGAGCTCGCGCAGCAGATGCCGCTTTTAAAGGAGCTGCTTTTAGATCTCGGCTATAAAACCGTGGAATGCGAGGGATTTGAAGCCGACGATATCCTCGGCACGCTCGCCGACGCCTGCGAAAAGACTGGAAACGAATGTGTGATCGCCACCGGCGACCGCGACAGCCTTCAGCTTGTAACGGAGAAAACCTTCGTCCGCCTCGTTACGACGAAGTTCGGCCAGACGCTCACGACGCTTTACACGCCCGAAAAAGTGCGGGAGGATTACGGCGTGACGCCGAAGCAGATGATCGACCTCAAGGCGATCCAGGGCGACAGCTCCGACAATATCCCCGGCGTCGCCGGAATCGGCCCGAAGGGCGCGACGGAGCTGATCTCCGCCTTCGGCTCGCTCGACGGTGTCTACGAAAACCTCGAATCGGAAACGATCAAGGCCGCAACGCGCAAAAAACTTGCCGAGGGAAAAGAAAGCGCGTATCTGAGCTATTTCCTCGGAACGATCGTCAAGAACGCGCCGGTCGACCTCGAAATCGAGCATTACCGCCGCGCGCCGGTCGATCTGAAAAAAGCACGCGCCCTGATGACGAAGCTGGAGCTGTTCTCCCTGATGGAAAAGCTGCTCCCGGCCGAATCGGCGCCGGCTGAGCCCGCCGCTTCGAAAGACGCGCTGCCGGACGTTCTCGTCTATGAGGACGGTGCCGCCGTTCTGACGAAGCTGTTCGATTTCGGGCGCGCCGATTTCGTCTTCGACGTAAACGAAGGCGGAATCACCCGCTTCGTCTTCCTGATCGGCAAAACGCTCTACGACGTCAAATACGACGACGCTTTTTTCCGCGCCTTCTGCGCGCTGCCGGTCCCGAAGCGCACCGTCTCCGTAAAGCCGCTCTATAAGGCGGCGGACGATCTCGGCGCGGAGCTTTTGAACATCACGATGGATCTGGAGCTTGCCGCGTACCTGATCAATCCCTCCTCCAGTAATTATTCTCCGCTGCGCCTCGCCGCGCAGTATTCGCTGGAAGCCCCGCTCTTTGAAGACGTTCGCTGCCGCGAGGCCGCCGTGATCGGCGCGCTTTCCGACCTCCTTTTGAAGGATCTGCAGGAAAACGGCCAGGAAAAGCTCTTCTTTGAGATCGAGCTCCCGCTCGCGCGCGTTCTGGCCGCGATGGAGCACACCGGCTTTGCGGTGGACCGCGCCGGCATCGCCGCCTACGGCGAGAAACTGAAAGCCGAAATCGCCGCGCTCCAGGAGGAGATCTGGGCGCTTTCCGGCTGCGAATTCAACATCAATTCCCCGAAACAGCTCGGCGAAACGCTCTTCGAGAAGCTCCGCCTGCCCCACGGCAAAAAGACGAAAAGCGGCTATTCGACCAACGCCGAGGTCCTCGAGGGCCTGCGGTACGAGCCGGTCGTCGACGCGATCCTGCGCTACCGCGCGCTCGCAAAGCTCAATTCCACCTACTGCGAAGGGCTTTTGAAGGTCGTCTCCGCCGACGGACGCATCCATTCAAACTTCAATCAGACGGAAACGCGGACCGGCCGCATCAGCTCGACCGAGCCGAACCTCCAGAATATTCCCGTACGCACCGCGCAGGGAAGAGAGCTGCGGCGCTATTTTATCGCGAAAGAGGGCTGCGTCCTCGTTGACGCGGACTATTCCCAGATCGAGCTGCGCGTTCTGGCGCACGTTGCCGACGACGAGAATATGATCGAATCCTTCCGCTCCGGCGAGGATATCCACCGCTCGACCGCCGCGCAGGTCTTCTCCATGCCGGAGGAAATGGTCACCTCCGAGATGCGCTCCCGCGCAAAGGCGGTCAACTTCGGCATCGTCTACGGGATCGGCGCATTTTCGCTCTCCAAGGATATCGGCGTTTCCCGAAAGGAAGCCGAACGGTACATCGAAAACTATCTCGAGCATTTTTCCGGCGTGCGCGATTATCTCGAGCGCTCCGTTTCGCTCGCGCGCGAGCGCGGCTATGCCGAAACGATCTTCGGCCGCCGCAGATACCTCCAGGAGCTCTCCTCCAGCAACTTCAATCTGCGCTCGTTCGGCGAGCGCGTTGCGAAAAACATGCCGATCCAGGGCGCCGCGGCGGATATCATCAAGATCGCGATGATCCGCGTGTTCGAGCGGCTGAAAAAAGAAAACCTCCGCGCGCGGCTGATCCTTCAGGTCCACGACGAGCTGATCGTGGAAGCGCCCGAGGAGGAAGCCGAGCGGGCCGCGGCGATCCTGACCGAAGAAATGGAAGGCGCCGTCTCGCTGCGCGTTCCGATGATCGCCGATTCCTCGATCGGGAAAACCTGGTACGATGCGAAAGGATAACCGAATGAACGTACTGTTTCTCTGCACGGGCAACACCTGCCGCAGCCCGATGGCCGAAGCGCTTTTTCTGAAAGAAGTAAAGCGGCTCGGACTCCCCGGGATCACCGCCTCGAGCGCCGGTTTCGGCGTGGATCTGCCGGAGGCCGTCAGCGAAAACGCAAAAGCCGCGCTCGCCGAAATCGGCGCCGCGCCGCAGAAAGAGGCCTCCCGCCCGCTCGACGGGAGGGATCTGGAGGCCGACCGCTTTTTTGTGATGACCCGCCGCCATGAATTCGCGCTGCTCTCGCTCGGGATCGCGCCGGAAAAGATCTTCTGCCCGGATAAAGAAATCTCCGATCCCTACGGCGGCGATCTTGCCGCCTACCGCCGCTGCCGCGACGAGCTGCTCGCGGCCGTACGCGCCTTTCTGCGCGCGCTCTTTACGCCGAATATCGCGCCGATGACGCGCGAGAGCGCCGAGGACGCCGCCGAAATCGAGCGCGAAAGCTTTTCTTCCCCCTGGAGCCTCGAATCGCTCCGGGAAGAGGTCTCTTCGCCGAACGCCCGCTTCTTTACGCTTTCCGTCTTCGGAAAAACCGCGGCCTACGGCGGGATGCACGTCGTGCTCGACGAGGCCTATATCGACAACGTCGCCGTCCTGCCCGCCTGGCGCGGCTTCGGGCTCGGCCGGAAGATCACGGAGCATCTGATCTCCTGCGCAAAAGAGGCCGGCTGTTCCTTTGTTACGCTGGAGGTGCGCGCCTCCAACGCCGCGGCGATCCGGCTCTACGAATCCTGCGGGTTCCGGCAGGTCGGAATCCGGCCGCGCTACTACGAAAAGCCTTTGGAGGACGCCCTCCTTTATACCCTATACTTTCAAGGTGAAGCACATGAAAATTCTCGGAATTGAATCCTCCTGCGATGAAACCGCCGCCGCCGTCGTTGAAGACGGCCGGAAGATCCTCTCCGCCTCGGTTTATACGCAGATCGCGCGCCACCGTCCCTTCGGCGGCGTCGTTCCGGAAATCGCCTCGCGCTGCCATACCGAAGTGATCTCCCAGATCGTCCGCGATTCGCTCGAGCAAGCCGGCGTTTCGCTTCGGGAGATCTCCGCGGTCGCCGTGACCGCGGCGCCTGGGCTGATCGGCTCGCTGCTCGTCGGCGTCAATTTCGCCAAGGGGCTCTGCCTCGCAAGCGGGCTCCCGCTCGTTGCCGTTCATCATACGCGCGGCCATATCGCGGCGAATTATCTTTCGAACCCCGGGCTCGAGCCGCCCTTCCTCTGCCTCGTCGTCTCCGGCGGACATACGGATCTGATCGCGGTTGAGGATTATACCTCTCTGCGCGCGCTCGGTTCCACGCGCGACGACGCGGCCGGCGAAACCTTTGACAAAACCGCCCGCGCAATGGGGCTGCCGTATCCCGGCGGCGTTGCGCTCGACCAGATTGCCGAGCAGGGCAACGACGCCGCGTTCTCGTTCCCGAAGCCTTCGGTTGAAAACGCTCCGCTCGATTTCAGCTTTTCCGGACTGAAGACCGCCGTCATCAACCGGATCCATCATTTCGAGCAGCTCGGGCAGGAACTCCCCGCCGCCGATATCGCCGCCTCGCTGCGCCGCGCCGTGGTTGAGGATCTGATCGCGCATCTTGCGCTTGCGGCAAAAGAGACCGGAATGAAAAAAATCGCGATCGCCGGCGGCGTCTCCGCAAATCTGCTTCTGCGCCGCGAGCTGCCCGCTTTCTGCAAGAAAAACGGGCTCGAATTCTTTATGCCGGAGCGCTCCCTCTGCGGTGACAACGGCGCCATGATCGCCGCCCAGGGCTACTACGAATTCCTCGCGGGGAACGTTTCGGATATGCACCTGAACGCCGCGCCCTCCGCCGACCTCGAAAATCCCTTCTGATCCGGCCCAAATTCTACGAATATGGCAAATTTCCTCTTGCGGATTAGGTCATTTTGTATTACAATATATTTGAATGTGGTTAATTCATTAACACAATTTAATTAGCGCGCAAGCGCTGGAAGGAGAAATAGAATGACTAAGAACAAAACCGTACTTGAATGGCTCGAGCAAATGAAAGAGTTGCTCCAGCCGGATCAGGTTCTGTGGATCGACGGCAGCGACGAACAGCTTGAACAGCTCCGCGCCGAAGCCTGCAAAACGGGCGAAATGATCAAGCTCAACGAAGAAAAGCTTCCGGGCTGCTATCTCCACAGAACGAAACCCAACGACGTTGCCCGCGTTGAAGACCGTACGTTCATCTGCTCCCGCAAACAGGAGAACGCCGGCCCGACCAACAACTGGTGCGACCCGAAGGAAATGTACAAGAGACTTTACGACATCGCTCGCGGCACCTACAAGGGCAGAACGATGTACATCATTCCGTATTCCATGGGCCCGATCGGCTCTCCGCTCGCGAAGGTCGGCATCGAAGTGACCGACTCGATCTACGTCGTTCTCAACATGGCGATCATGACCCGCGTGAGCCCGAAGGTCATGGACGTTCTCGGCGACAGCAACGACTGGGTCCGCGGACTCCACGCGAAATGCGACGTTGACAAAGAGAAGAGATATATCTGCCAGTTCCCCGAGGACAACACGATCATCTCCGTGAACTCGGCTTACGGCGGAAACGTCCTTCTGGGCAAAAAGTGCTTCGCGCTGCGCATCGCTTCCTACCAGGGCTGGAAGGAAGGCTGGATGGCAGAGCATATGCTGATCCTCGGCCTTGAGAATCCGCAGGGCGAAATCAAGTACGTTGCGGCAGCGTTCCCGTCTGCCTGCGGCAAAACGAACCTCGCGATGCTGATCCCGCCGAAGTATCTGCGCGACAAGGGCTACAAGGTCTGGACGGTCGGCGACGATATCTCCTGGATGAGAATCGGCGAAGACGGAAGACTCTACGCGATCAACCCCGAAAACGGCTTCTTCGGCGTAGCGCCCGGAACCAACGAAAAATCCAACTTCAACGCGCTTGCTTCCACGAAGAAGAATTCGATCTTCACGAACGTTGCGCTCAACCTCGCAGACAACACGGTCTGGTGGGAAGGACTCAACAAGAACCTGCCCGAACACGCGATCGACTGGAAGGGCGATCCCTGGACCCCGGATATGTTCGACAAGAACGACAAATCCACCTGCGCCGCACATCCGAATTCGAGATTTACCGCTCCGGCCGTCAACTGCCCCTGCCTCTCCGCTGAATTCGACAAAGGCGCCGGCGTTCCGATCTCCGCGATCATCTTCGGCGGCCGCCGTGCAAAGTGCGCTCCGCTGGTGTATCAGTCCAGAGACTGGGTCAACGGCGTATTCATCGGCTCCGCGATGGCTTCCGAAACGACCGCTGCCGCTGCCGGCGCAGTCGGCGTAGTCCGCAGAGACCCGATGGCGATGCTGCCCTTCTGCGGCTATCATATGGGCGACTATTTCCAGCACTGGCTCGATATGGGCAAGCGCCTCGGCGATAAAGCTCCGAAGATCTTCAACGTCAACTGGTTCCGTACCGACGATGAAGGCAACTTCATCTGGCCCGGATTCGGCGACAATATGCGCGTTCTCAACTGGATCATCGCCCGCTGCGAAGGCACCGCGGACGCCCAGGAAACCCCGATCGGCTACGTTCCGAAGCCCGAAGACATCGACCTTACCGACCTCGATATGGATATCGAAACCCTCAAGTCCATCCTCGACGTCGACAAGGAAGTCTGGCGCAAGGAAGCTGCCGAGATCGAAGAGCATTACAAGAAGTTCGGCGACAAGCTCCCGAAGGAGCTCCGCGAGCAGCTTGAAATCCTCAAGAAAAACGTTCAGTAATTTCTCCCTCAATTACAAAAAAGCCCCGGTCCAAACGGATCGGGGTTTTTCTTTTTTTGCGCGAAGACGGAGAGCCGAGCGCGGCGCGCCCGCTGCCGGGGCTCCGGTTTACTCTGCTCCCGCGCACGGTAAGTGAAACGAGAGGGCAAACGATTGCAGTGAACTTCCTGCCGGGGGGATCGGCTGCCTCTGTTCCTGCGCATGGCCGGCGAAGTGAAAAGCGAAAGAATCACACAGTATTTCCTGCCGGGGGATCAGCTGCCTCTGTTCCTGCGCGTGGCCGGCGAAGTAAAAAAGCAGAACGGAAGAAATTCCCTGCCGGGGGATCGGCTTGCGCTGCTCCTGCGCATGGCCGGCGAAGTGAAAAAGCGGAACGGAAGAAATTCCCTGCCGGGGGATCGGCTTGCGCTGCTCCTGCGCATGGCCGGCGATGTGAAAATGCGGAACGGAAGAAATTCCCTGCCGGGGGATCGGGTTGCTCTGTTCCTGCGCGTGGCCGGCGAAGTAAAAAAGCGGAACGGAAGAGCACTCCCTGCCGGGGGATCAGTTTGCTCTGTTCCTGCGCATGGCCGGCGAAGTAAAAAAGGCAGGGAACGAATTCCCTGCCTTTTTTGTTTTTGTTCAGAAGCGAATGCTTAAAGCTTAGAGATTAAAGCTTATCAGCAAGGCCCTTCGCAGTTGCCCATTCGGTGAGAGCAGCGGTCTTCGCGGCGATGTAATCGTCGAGGCCTACGCCCTTCAGACGTTCTACCATCTCCGGAATCTTTTCCTGCGGATCATAGAATCCGAGGATCAGCGGGCTCTCATATTCCGTACGGACGTTTTCAAGAGCGGTGAACTGAGTTGCATAGTCAGCATTGTCCCAGTTGAAGCCCAGAGCAAGCGATCTGCCGGCCGCTTCGTTGAACGCACGCATTCTATCCCAGAGGTCCGGGGTATCGGTGTGCCACGGATGCGAGAGCAGCTCGTTGGGCATCTCCCACTGAACGTCGGTCGCATACTCGCAGGTGTCGCGGGTTACGCCGTCGCAGTAGTCGATCGTGCCGTTGTCAAGAACCTTGTATTCGACGCCTTCTTCACCCCAGCAGAGGAGGTTCGAAATGTAGGCATCGGTGTAAGCAAGGTTGAGGAACTGCATAACAGCGATCGGATCTTCGGTCTGGCTGTTGACGCAATAGCATACGCCGGTCGGAGCAGTCGACTTAACGACGTCGGGTCCGATCTGGAACGGGATCAGGTCATGGCCGCCAGCTTCGGAGGTAGCCTGGGTTCTGTAACCAGGTTTGCCCTGAGAAACGATGGTCATGTTGTTGCCGGCCGCGATCGCAGCGCCCATGGAAACTCTTTCAGTAAGAGCGTTCGCATAAACGTAGCCGAGCTGATTGTAACGATGGGTTCTCGTGCAGATGTCCATCCATTCCTGGCTGGAATACATGTCTTCGACTTTGAGGCTGTTGCACGGATCGAGCAGAACGCCGAACCAGTCGCCGCCTACGTTATCATAGACATAGCCCTGGCCAAGAGAGCCGGTGGATACGAAGATCGGGATATCCGGATATTTCTCATGGAGCTGAGCAAAGATATCGTCGAGGTCTTCCCACTTGGTAACTCTGATGGATTCGTGGTTCGGATCGGACCACTTGGAATCGTAGTCATAGCCGATGCCATCGAGATATCTTGCGTCGATGCAGCAGATGGAAGTGGAGATCGCGAAGTCCTTTACGCTCGGGAGAGCATAGAGACCATCACCGACATAGCAGCCGGCCATGATCCATTCGGGAAGCTGGGTGGGGATATCGGCGCCGTAGGTCTCGAAGAGGCCGTCCTTTGCCATATCGTAAGCGTAGTCGCTGTTGACGCAAACCTTGAATCCAAGGGCGTTACCAGCATAGATGTCGACCTGTTCGCCAGACGCAAACATCAGCGGGAGCTGCTGTCTGTAAGTCGTGACGTCCATGATCAGGAGCTGAGCATCAACGCCGATCTGCTCTTTGCAGTAATCGCTGAGCAGGCCGCTGATTCTGTCTCCGCCGGCCGGAGCGCCGTTCCAGGTGAAGAAGCTGAATACGACGGTCGGATAATTGCCGGATGCTTTTCTTTCAGCAATGGCCTTCTCAGCCGGAGTCATATCATCTCCGGAGGGTTCGGGCGTATCGCTGGAAGCGGGGGTGCTGCTGCCCTGGCTCGAAGACGGCGTGCTGCTTGACGGAGTGGAGCTCGAAGGCGTTTCGCTCTTGGAGCATCCGGCAAGGATCGCAATCACCATGCA
>JAEEGL013095848.1_pt1 | contig 24636 bp, 14 predicted proteins | sample 9134231 | NCBI WGS metagenome assembly JAEEGL01 (sample SAMN16246548, study PRJNA631951) | gut metagenome | biome: gut microbiome; feature: rumen; material: fiber-attached | host: Bos | place: Iran: Karaj | collected 2018-10
AAATAAAAAACTCATTCCGGTTCGGAATGAGTAAACGACGCACACAAAAGACAGGGATGGATCCCTGCTCATGTGATACGATCAATTACTCGTGATCCGGATATAAATCCTGTATCGTTATACATGGCAGGTTTCCCGGCTCATACATTCGGGCGGATAATCCGCCGGCACACTTCTCATCGCCTTCCCGTTTTCACAGTGACTTATGTAATGAGAGTATTTTGTATCTACGGTGACGAGTTCGCACAGGCCTCGGACCTGTTTCCCTTTTAACGTCAGAGGTCATAAGACCTCATCGGCACCACATACCCTTCTTTGTTAAATTGCCCTACGATTCTAGCACAAAAAGCCCCATACAACAAGGTCAGGACTCAGGTCCGTTCCCGTCGGGGCCGTCCTTTATACCCTCAAAAAGCATCTTTTTTGCCATATTGTAGGGATATTCATCGGAAAACGCGGGTTTCATCTTGAGAAGCCAGCGGATCCCGAATATTTTTGCCATTTTTCCGTAAAGAACGTTATAAAGCACGCCGCGATCATAGAAGAATTTATCGGTATACCCTTTGAACCAGGTCGAAGGTCTCGGTATCTCCTCTCCTATACAGATGGGAGTAGCGAATATCTTAAGTCCCTTCTTCAGGCAGTCACTTAAGAAAAGTGAATCCTCACCGTTCGAATACTTTGCACCGCCTCCGAAAAGAAGACTGTATTTCACGCCCGACATCTTAAGGGCAGAGCCCCTTACCGCAATGCTGTATGCGGGATATCTTCCGCAGTTGTACCACTTAATCTTATGGTAATCCTCATTCCAGTAAGTGCGTCTTTCGTCGCACACCTTCACATTGAAAAGCAGCATATCCGCTTCGGGATGGGCGTCGAATTCACGCATCACCGTATATGCGTATTCCTTTTCGTAAACGATATCCTCGTCCGCAAAAAGAATGATATCCGCAGTCGAATTCTCGATGCAGATATTACGGTTGAGGCCGACTCCGCGTGTCGTCGACTTTATGGCGCGCACCATATTACCGGCGAGTTCAAATGTCTCTTCGGAATCTTTCTCTTCAAGCTGGGATACGATAACGGCATCCGATGCTATATTCATTTGTGCCGCAAGTTCATGCGGATCTTTCTTCACGCACGAAACAAGTAATTCGAATGTCATAACTGAATAATTATACCATATATACGGGTCATAAGGGTAAAAGAGGACGGTTCCCGCATCCACAAAATGTGGACGAAGGAACCGCCCTTATCGTTTATTTCTTCTTCAGCATTTTCCTGATATAAAGGCCCGTGTAGGATTCCTTGACCTTGGCTATCTCTTCGGGTGTTCCCTCCGCGATGACCGTTCCGCCTCTGTTTCCGCCCTCGGGTCCCATATCGATGATGTAGTCCGCACACTTGATGACGTCGAGGTTGTGCTCGATGACAACTACTGTATTACCGCCCTCAGCAAGTCTGGCAAGTATGTCTACCAGCTTGTGTACATCCGCAAAATGAAGTCCTGTCGTGGGCTCATCGAGAATGTAGATCGTCTTACCGGTCGCTCTCTTGGAAAGCTCCGTTGCAAGCTTGATACGCTGTGCCTCGCCGCCCGAAAGTTCAGTCGAAGGCTGTCCGAGCTTGATATATCCGAGACCGACATCATAGAGAGTCTGGATCTTATTCCTGATGGTCGGAACATTCTCGAAGAACTTAAGTGCCTCTTCGACTCTCATATCGAGCACATCGAAAATGCTCTTACCCTTGTACTTTACCTCGAGGGTCTCCCTGTTATATCTCTTTCCGCCGCAGACCTCGCAGGGAACATATACATCGGGAAGGAAGTGCATCTCAATCTTGATGATACCGTCTCCCGAGCAGGCTTCACATCTTCCGCCCTTTACATTGAAGGAGAAGCGTCCCTTCGTATATCCCATCGCACGCGCATCCTCGGTCGATGCGAACAGATCCCTTATCATATCGAATACGCCCGTGTATGTAGCGGGGTTCGAACGGGGTGTTCTTCCGATGGGGCTCTGGTCGATGCAGATGACCTTATCAAGCTTATCTATTCCCGTGATGCCTTTGCACTTTCCGGGAATCGTATGTGCACGGTTAAGCTTTCTCGCAAGTGTCTTGTACAGGATCTCGTTAACGAGTGATGATTTACCCGATCCCGAAACACCGGTAACACATGTGAATACTCCGAGAGGGATCTTCACATCGATATTCTTGAGGTTGTTCTCCGCTGCGCCCTTTACTGTAAGGAAGCCTGCGGGCTTTCTTCTCTTATCGGGAACGGGAATGAACTTCTTGCCCGAAAGGTACTGGCCGGTTATCGACTCGGGACATTTCATTATCTCTTCCGCGGTACCGCATGCAACAACCTCGCCGCCGTGCGAGCCCGCACCGGGACCGATGTCCACGATGTAATCCGCAGCGAGCATCGTATCCTCATCATGCTCTACAACGATCAGGGTATTTCCGAGGTCACGCAGTCTCTTAAGTGTTCCGAGGAGCTTGTCATTGTCCCTCTGATGAAGGCCTATGCTAGGCTCATCAAGGATGTAGCAGACACCGACAAGTCCGGATCCGATCTGGGTTGCGAGTCTTATACGCTGTGCCTCACCTCCGGAAAGAGTACCCGTTGCTCTCGAAAGGGAAAGGTAATCAAGTCCGACATCAACAAGGAATCCGACTCTTGCCTTGATCTCCTTTAATATCTGTTCTCCGATGAACGCCTGCTGCTTTGAAAGCTTAAGGTCGGATATGAATGACTTAAGCTCAACGATGGACATAGTCGTCATCTCATAGATATTCTTCTCACCCACGGTGACGGCAAGCGATTCCTTCTTAAGTCTTCTTCCGCCGCATTCGGAGCAGGGAGTGATGCGCATGAACTGCTCATACTCCGCTTTCATCGTTTCGGAATATGTCTCCCTGTATCTTCTCTCGACGCTTCTTACGAGACCCTCGAACTCTGTGGGATATACACCCGAACCACGCTGGCCTGTGTAATGTACATCAACGCTGATATCCGTTCCGTTTATAAGGATGTCCTTGATCTTCTGAGGATAATCTTCAAAGGGAGTATCAAGGCTGAACTTGAATCTCTTGGAAAGTGCCTGCAGAAGCGCGTTGGCAAAGCTTCCTTCCTGGTTGCAGGACTGCCATCCCATCGCAATGATCGCACCTTCATTTATCGAAAGCGAAGGATCGGGGATCATAAGCTCCGCATCGAATTCCATCTTAAATCCGAGACCCGCACAAACGGGGCATGCACCGAATGGATTGTTGAAGGAAAAGCTTCTGGGCTCGACCTCGGATATGCTCACGCCGCAATAAGGGCATGCATAGGAAGTGCTGAAGGAGATGGTCTCTCCTCCCACCACATCGACATTGAGCTGACCCTCAGCGATCTTGAGAACGTTCTCCGCAGAGTCGGTGAGTCTTCTTTCGATGCCGGGCTTTATCACAAGTCTGTCGACTACGATATCGATGTTGTGCTTGTCATTCTTCTCAAGGACTATATCCTCGGAAAGGTCGTACATGATTCCGTCGACACGTACTCTTCCGTAGCCCGCTTTCCTTGCGGAATCCAGGGTCTTCTCGTGTCTTCCCTTACGGCCCCTGACAACGGGAGCCATGAGCATGATCTTAGTTCCCTCGGGAAGCTCCATGATACGGTCGACGATCTGGTCGACTGTCTGACGCTCGATAACCCTTCCGCACTCGGGACAGTGAGGTATTCCTATACGGGCATAGAGAAGCCTGAAATAGTCATAGATCTCAGTGACGGTTCCGACGGTGGAACGGGGATTCTTGTTAGTGGATTTCTGGTCTATCGAGATCGCAGGGGAGAGTCCGTCTATCGATTCGACATTGGGCTTTTCCATCTGTCCGAGGAACTGACGCGCATAGGAAGAAAGAGACTCCATATAGCGTCTCTGACCTTCTGCGTATATCGTGTCGAATGCAAGCGATGATTTTCCGGAACCGGAAACACCCGTCATAACAACAAGAGAATCCCTCGGTATTTCCACCGAGAGATCCTTAAGATTATTTTCCTTCGCTCCCCTTACACAGATCCTGTTGCGGGGAAGTATCTTTACATCATTCTTCATATCCGTAGACAACTTCCGGCTGCATCATGCAGCCTTTAAATACACTTATTTTCAACGGATAAAGTGTATCATTTTCACGGATGAATGTCTACAGTTTTTCGAACATTTGTTCCTATAGACTGTTTTCGACTATGTACTGATAGTAAGGCAGAGAACCGCCGGTCAGCGTTGTGGGGATGTGCAGATAATAAAGCACCCCGAGGAAAAGAAGAAACAGCACAAGGCATATGGCAAGATCCGTACGAACCTTGAAGGCAGCCTTTTTATCCTTCCCGGTCCTCGCTTTCCGTTCTGAGATCAGACCGTTTACAAAGCTTCGGAAAGAACCGCAGCCGTTAACGGCAACCGGTATCAGCAATAAGAAGTAGAAAAGCGCATACTGCGCCTTTGCTTCCCATAAGATATGGAATACAACCCCTCCTATGAATGTAGTGAGAAGAAGCAGTGACTTTTCATCATATTTTTTCTCGATGCAAACGAAAAGAAAAGCCGAAAGATAGATCACAACCTCAAAGAATTTGAAATACGGTATTACTTTGAACGACCCGTATATGGATACCGTGTAATCGATGGGGCCGGGAAGTTCCTTTTCGGGTCCTCTGAGATTCCAGATCGTCTGGAACGTCGGCTCATTCCACTGGGATGCAAGCTTTCTCACATAAAAATCAAGAGCATATTTGGGATGGGAAACAAAATCAGACACCAGATCATGCACCTCAGATTTTGCCATTTCACTCTGAAGCGAGTTATCGTAACCGACAAGATCGTAAGTGTCCATGTTGTAATCATTGCACCATCCCGGAGCACGGTATCCTTCCTGCATCGCCATCGCGATATAAGACCACTTTGACACACCGCCTTCGATCTCAAATCCGATCACGCGCTCCGTTATCGCCTCTGCACTCTTCGTGAAAAGAATGCTCATAAGTATTGCGCATATGGCAACCGCAGTGACCGTGATTTTCTTTTTCTTTATTGCATATATGACACATATAAGAATATATGCGATCAGAAAGATCAAATAGTTCTGCTTTATCAGACACGCAAATGCCATCAGAAAAGCAGACAATAACCCCTTACGTCCTTTTCCCTTTTCAAAATATTCGAACAGAAATACATATGCGAGCAGCGACAGCATAAGCCCGGGAACGTTTCCGTAAATATGCGATATGGAAAAAAGAAGCGGCAGAAACAGGATTGATAACAGAACCGTAATAAGCTTACGAATACGCGTAGACGAAAAACAGGATAGTCCGATTGCTATCACGGGAACGCACAAAGCATTGAACAGTTGGAACAATATATTGGAATCCGAACCGAAAACCTTTATTATCACTGCTTCGATCAAAGCAAGCCCAATCTGGTTATGCCATCTTCCTATGTATCCGCCTGCCGTAAATTCGGAATAATCTCCGTTTGCCAGGCCAAAAGCCGCCTTCTTTAAAGCGGCAGAATCAGCCCATGACATAAAACGTGTCGAAAACACCCAGAACGCTGACAAGAGTAACAAAATGAGAATCAGGCCGGAATAAATAAACCTGAAAAGCTTTTCGTTTTTTTCGAGCTTTTCTTCAAATGATTTCAGAAGCCTGTTTACAAGCGGAACCATGGAAACGAACAAAATAACCAGAAATAACATCAGCTGACGGACACCTGAAATCTCGGTGAAAAATACATTCTCGGAAAGAGTTATCGTGCTGGTAGAGACGAGAGAAAGCCACACAAAAAACGCCAATATAAAGAAAGAAAATACAAATATGATCTTTCCGTATAATTTTATAAGAGACTTTTTCATATTTTATCAATTTCCGAAAATAACATAGGTGTCATCGGCATAGATCATCTGAAGCTCCGGATGCTGTGCGGCAAACTGATCCTGAGGATACTCCGACGCAGAGATCAGATAGAAATATTTTCCCTCCGGCAACGAGTCATGATGTGACTTTTTCTGAAGCCACTCCTGAACTGCCGTATCATTTGATGCAAGTATCGTCCACATCTCCACCTCACCGTTTGACAGTTCGGTTATCAGATTGGATTTCCAAAAGGTAGATACACCCTGATCATAACCAAGCAGCTGAATATAATCAACATACGAACCCATACGTTCTTCCGCACGATACCAGTGAAGCGGCTTATCTGTCTCGGAAAGAACCGTTCCCGCAGATGCAAATATCACCAATGCAACTGCCAGATATACGACAACTGCTTTTAGTTTTTCAAAAGCAAATCTGAAGCTTTTGATCATTAAGACGATAAGGCACAATCCTTCGGGAACGAATGACTGGTAATACTGAATTCCCGAAAAAGAATTATAAGAAAAAATAAATATACCGAATACGACACTGACCGCAAAAACCATGGCGGGCATTCTGTCATTTTCATCAAGGTCATCAATATGGACAACAAGCCATATTCCGGAAATGATCGTCAATATTCCGATAAGCAGCCCCACCATAGCCGCTAAACCCAAAAATGACATCAGCTTGATATCCCGGTTGAATCCGAAGCTCCATAAATACTCCCTGACTCTCTCCCAGAAATCGTTGGGCTCGATCAAAGATTCATTGTAGCTGGAGTAAGAATACTTTTTGGTAAGAACCAAAACATTGATCAGATAACCTGCAAATGAAGAAGCCGCTCCGACAAAGGCCGGAATCAGATACTTCGGAGTTCTGAGCCCGCTTACTTTTTCCTTTCTCGAAGATTCCGGATACTTGACCAGAGAATGCACTTCCCACATAACAAGCAGAATAATTGCCAGAACCATCGGTGCATAAAACACCATGAGCTGCTTGATGCCGTTTTCTCCCGAGCCTATTCCCAAGAGCGCAATAGCGATAAGCGACAATATTTTCCTGATGGTTTTGCCGCCGCTTTCCGCATAACACCTGATCAAAACAAGTGTATAAAGAGAAATGAGAATATATACAAGGAAGAATCCCCCGAATATTGTCTGCCAGAAATACCAGCTTCCACAGGGACAGAGACAGATCGCCGCAGCGAAAAATCCCCATTTACATGAACCTTTCTTATCCCTGAAAAGAAGTATTACGGCAACAGCAAAGAGAAGAAGCGAGATTGCCATACCGATAGTTCGCGCAACAAGCCAGTTATGCGGAGCAATCAGGAGTCCAAACCTGTAAAACCACTGAAGCCCGAGCACCTTGATCTCGGAACTGTAATACCAGACTTTAGATAATCCGGTGATTGAGTGTTCTTTATTTAATACATCGGCAAGGACTAATTCCGAAGCCATATCGGAATCAAGCATCCTTCTGCCGCGGCGGAGCAGATAGATGATGTCAAACAGATACACAGACAGAAATGTGATGAAAGGAATAATGCAGTCTTTTCTCTTCAAAATATATGCTGTTATTTTCTTCATACCTTCATATCCTATCTTTATGATTTCTTTTCGCTGCAGCCTCTCCTGATAAGTTTCATCAGAAGACTGTTCAGAAGATACAGCACATACCCTGCAGCAACGCTGCTTGCGAATATAAGCAGCAGCATAACAACGGGCTTAAGTTTAAGTGCCATATCTGCAATATAAAGGACAACGAAATTCTCCTGTACGCAGTAGAATTCCAATGACATCACTCCGAAAAATACCGCTATCCTCCTTACGATCTTAAGCACAATACTCTTTTCGAATCTCTCCATTATTCCCGCAAGAACACTTGGAAGGGATACCGCCACCAGAAAAGTGGGGATGGCACAATCCGAAACGGGAAGGATATAGGTCACATTCCTATACTCCACAAGATACAAGCTGTACAATCCGGCAACGGTAACGGCAAGTGCCGCAACCCAGCTTTCAAGATCAAGCTTTCTTTCTTTATTGCTTACCGCATACAGACAACCTGCCAGGAACACCGGTATCCTGTTAAAGAACCCGAAAAGAGTTGTTTCGGCATTTCTGAAGAACATTTCAAGCACATACCATATAACTATGGTCACGATGATAAAAGCCGTCTTATTCTTTGAAAAAGACATAAGCTTATAATACAGAGGAAAAACAAGATAAATCGTAAGTATTGCAGGCACAAACCACAGGAGCGAATACATGGACTCCGCATAAAAAGAGTAACAGGTAACCCTTTTTACAAAATCAAGAGGCTGAAGCCCATATACAAACATCTGCATCAATCCGCCAACAAAAAAAGGAAAATACACTCTTGAAATCCTGTGCAGATAATATTCTCTGAGATTATTACGCTCAAGAGAATGCATAAGGCCGTCTCCCGAAAGGAAAAAGAAGATATCGACACCGAAAAAGCCTATCCTGCATATATATGCAAAAAGCGGATGTGCATCAAATGCATAATAAAATGTATTGGTCACTCCGTGAAAAACAAAAATACACAGAGCAGCAAATCCCATCAGTTCAATCCTGTATTTTTCGAGTAGTTTCTTATCAGTATTCATTCTTCCTCATACCATATAGATCATTTCATGCTCTTAAGTTCAAAGAGTTCGTCACGCAGCATCGCAGCCTTTTCGAAGTCCAGATCCGCCGCAGCTTTGCGCATTGCGCTTTCGGTCTGTGCGATGAGTTCGCGGAGTTCCTTCGAGGACATCGACTCGGGATCCTTCTTCCATTTAACCTCGTCGGGATCGACCTTCTTCGTGATGCTGATAAGGTCACGCACCGCCTTTTCGATGGTCCTGGGTGTGATGCCGTGTTCCTTGTTGTATGCTTCCTGGATCTCACGGCGCCTTGCCGTCTCATCCATCGCAGCCTGCATGGAGCGTGTTATCGTATCTGCATACATTATTACGTGACCTTCGGAGTTTCTGGCTGCTCTTCCTATCGTCTGGATCAGCGATGTTTCCGAACGAAGGAATCCTTCCTTGTCCGCATCGATTATCGCAACGAGGCTTATCTCCGGGATGTCGAGGCCTTCCCTCAAAAGGTTTATTCCGACAAGCACATCGAACACATCGGTTCTCATATCGCGGATGATCTTGGTCCTTTCGAGAGCCTTGATATCCGAGTGCATATATCTAACGCGGATGTCCGCATCTTTAAGGTAATCCGTAAGGTCCTCAGCCATCTTCTTGGTAAGTGTTGTGACAAGCACCTTATGCTTCTTTTCCGTCTCTTTCCTGATCTCAGAGATAAGATCATCGATCTGACCTTCAACGGGACGAACCTCAACCTCGGGATCAAGAAGGCCGGTGGGTCTTATTACCTGCTGCGCCCTAAGGAGTTCATGCTCCGCTTCATACTCTGCGGGAGTAGCGGATACGAAGAGCATCTGGTCTATGTGCGATTCGAATTCTTCGAAGTTAAGCGGTCTGTTATCAAGTGCGGAAGGAAGTCTGAAGCCGTAATCGACAAGCGTTGTCTTTCTCGATCTGTCGCCCGCATACATCGCCCTGATCTGAGGGATGGTCATATGGGACTCGTCGATGATGATAAGGAAATCATCGGGGAAAAAGTCCATAAGAGTAAGGGGAGGTGCGCCTGCGGGAAGTGCGTTCAGATGTCTCGAATAATTCTCGATGCCCGAACAGATACCTGTTTCCCTGAGCATCTCGACATCGAAATTCGTTCTTTCCGAGATACGCTGTGCTTCTATGAGTCTGTCTTCACCCTTGAAATACTTTATGCGTTCTTCAAGCTCTTCCTCGATCGCATCGCATCCCTTCATAAGCGCATCGCGGCTGACAACGTAGTGCGATGCAGGGAATACGGCGATGTGTTCAAGAGAAGCGATAGGTCTGGAATTGAGGGGATCGACTTCAAGTATCCTTTCGATCTCATCCCCGAACCACTCTATGCGCACAAGATAATCTCCGCCCTGTGCGGGATAGTATTCGAGAATGTCTCCGTTTATCCTGAAGAGGCCCGGTTTCTTTTCGAGTTCATTCCTTTCATACTGCATTGCGATCAGGGACTTTGCCACCTCATCGCGGTCGATGCACTGACCGGGACGGAGTGAAAGGATCATCCCCTTATATTCGTCGGGCGAACCCAGACCGTAAATGCAGGAAACGGATGCGACAACAATTACATCCTTGCGCTCTGCGAGGGATGCGGTCGCGGAAAGACGAAGCTTATCTATCTCATCATTTATCGATGAATCCTTGGCGATATATGTATCCGACTGGGGAACATATGCCTCGGGCTGATAATAATCGTAATAGGACACAAAATACTCAACAGCATTTTCGGGGAAGAATTCCTTCATCTCACCGTAAAGCTGTCCCGCGAGTGTTTTGTTATGCGAGATGATCAGTGTGGGCTTGCCCAGTGCTGCGATGACATTGGCCATGGTAAAGGTCTTACCGGAGCCGGTTGCCCCGAGCAGCGTCTCGAACTGGTTTCCGGACTTGAAGCCGTCAACAAGCTCTTTGATGGCCTGCGGCTGATCACCTGTGGGTTTGTATTCCGAGTGAAGTTTGAATTCCATTATTTCCTCATAGCCCGGGCAAGTGCCGAGAAACTCTCATCGTCGGATGCCTTCTTTACACCCTTGATCGATACGATGGGCTCTGCAACAGTGATGTCCTTCATTGCTTCGAAGTACTCTTTCATCTTCTTGCCTGCGATGGGTGCCCATGAACCGTTCTCGATAATTCCGACTTTTCTGTTTTGGAAATTCTTGATCTTCAGATGATGAAGAAGATCGTTCATGGGAGGGAAGATCTCTCCGTCATAAGTACATGCGGCAACGATCATGCGGTCATAAAGGAATGCCTGCTCAACCGCTTCCGAAACATCCTCTTCGGTAAGGTCCATGGTCTTAACGGTTTCACCCGCATCCTCAAGCTTCCCCGCAAACTCAAGAACCGCAGTCTTGGTGTTTCCGTGGATCGAAGCATAGGGCATAAAGATTCCCTCTTTCGAAGGCTTATAACTGCTCCATGTATCATAAGTCGAAACAGCAAATGCGATGTCATCCTTGTGCACAGGTCCGTGGAGAGGTGCGATCACACTGATGTCGAGTCCGGCTGCTTTCTTGAGAAGAGCCTGTACCTGTGCTCCGTACTTTCCGACTATATTGAAATAGTAATGGCTTGCATCCGCGATCCATTCCTCGTCACCGGCAAGTGCACCGAAGGTTCCGAATCCGTCCGCGGAAAAGAGAACCTTTTCACTCTCTTCATATGTCACCATAACCTCGGGCCAGTGAACCATGGGAGCCATGATAAAACGAAGCGTGTGTTTTCCGAGAGACAGGGTGTCATTTTCTTTTACGATCTCAAACCTGCTCGAATAATCTCCCTCGAAATACTTGGGAAGCATCTGTGAGGTCTGCATGGAACCGACAAGCTTCATCTCGGGATACATATCGGCAAGCTTTCCGATATTAGCCGCATGATCGGGCTCCATATGCTGAATGATCAGATATGAAGGCTTCTTATCACCGAGCTCTGCCGCGAGGTTAGCAAAGAATGCATCGGTGCCCCTCTTATCAACGGTATCCATTATGGCAATCTTCTCGTCCATAATGATGTATGAATTATAAGAGATTCCCTCTACCGGATACTGGCTTTCGAATATCTCAAGCTCTGGATCGTCCGCTCCTATGAATCTTATGTCATCAGATACAAAAACTCTGTCTTTCCAGCTCATATGTGCCTCCGTTTATACGCAATTCAATCTGTTCAGAAATTTTACAGAAAACCGAAATCTATCGGATGATTGCCATACCGATAAGTCTTATAAGGAATGCCACGATCCATGCAACCACGCACTGGAACATGACCATCTTAAGTGCCGCACGCTTTCCCGCTTCCCGCCTTACCGTTGCGATCGCGGCAACGCAGGGAGTATAGAGCAGGCAGTAGATCAGGAACACAAATGCGGTGAGCGGATCCATCGATGCACGCAGTCCGTCCATTCCACCGTAAAGGATAGTGAGCATGGATACCACGCTTTCCTTGGCAAGGAATCCGGATATCAGCGATGTGACCATCTTCCAGTTTCCGAAGCCCAGCGGTGCAAAGAGCGGGGAAATGAGACCGGCAAGCAGTGCCAGGATGCTGTTCTCCGAATCGGTGACCATGTTAAAGGAAAGATCGAAGGTCTGAAGGAACCAGACAACGATAGTACCGATGAAGATAACGGTGAATGCTCTCTGCAGGAAATCCTTGGCCTTGTCCCACATAAGCATCAGGACATTCTTAAGTCCCGGCATACGGTAATTGGGAAGCTCCATTACAAAGGGAACCGCTTCACCCTTGAATATGGTGTGCTTGGCAATAAGCGCGACAAATATCGCAACGATGATCCCCGTAAAATATAGAGCAGTCATAACAAGCGCCCCGCACCTCGGGAAGAATGCGGCGACGAAGAACGCATATATCGGCATCTTTGCACTGCAGCTCATAAACGGAATCAGCAATTGAGTGAGCTTTCTGTCCCTGTCGGATGGAAGCGTTCTCGTACTCATAAGAGCGGGAACTGAGCATCCGAATCCTATCAGCATGGGCACGATACTTCTTCCGGACAGTCCGAGCCTTCTTAAGAGCTTGTCCATGAAGAATGCAACGCGCGCCATATATCCGCTGTCTTCAAGCATCGACAGGAAAAAGTACAGGACAACGATTATCGGAAGGAAACTGAGCACCGAACCAACTCCCGTAAAGATCGCATCTATCACAAGTGAATGTATGGAAGGTGCTATGTCCAGAGTCGTAAGAAGTGCATCGACCCTTTCTGTCAGGAACTCTATTCCCATCTCAAGAATCCCCTGAAGAAATGCACCCACGAGTCCGAAGGTCAGCCAGAAGACAAGAGCCATGATCACGATGAATGCAGGTATCGCGGTCCACTTTCCCGTAAAGAAAGCATCCATCCTCCTGCTTCGTGCATGCTCCTTGCTCTCCTTCGGTTTTATGACAGCCCTGTCACAAAGCTTTCTGATAAAAGCAAATCTCATATCGGCCATTGCGGCAGCCGCATCCAGGCCGCGCTCTTCTTCCATGCGCGAGACAATGCTCTGCAGAGCCTGTCTGTCCCCGCTGTGAAGACCGAGTGCCTTGGCGATAAGAGGGTCTCCTTCAATGATCTTGCTTGCGGCAAACCTTACGGGAACGCCCGCACTTTCCGCATGGTCCTCTATCATACTCATGACCGCGTGGATGGCACGGTGTACCGCTCCACCGTGATCGTCCTTGTCGCAGAAATCCCTTCGTCCGGGTTTCTCGTCATACTTTGCGATATGGATCGCATGTCTTATAAGCTCGTCGATACCCTGGTTCTTGGCTGCCGAGATGGGAACTACGGGAACCTCTATCAGCTGCTCGAAAAGGTTAATCTTGACCGAGCCTCCGTTTCCCGCCATCTCGTCCATCATATTGAGGGCAATGACCATCGGGATATCGAGTTCGAGAAGCTGCATCGTAAGATACAGGTTTCTTTCGATATTCGTAGCGTCAACGATATTGATTATCGCGGTGGGCTTTTCATCGAGGATGAACTGTCTCGATACGATCTCTTCGCTCGAATAAGGTGACATCGAATAGATACCGGGGAGATCAACAACCTCGGTATCGGGATAACCCTTTATGGATCCGCTTTTTCTGTCTACGGTAACTCCGGGGAAATTGCCGACATGCTGGTTTGAGCCCGTCAGCTGATTAAAGAGTGTGGTCTTGCCACAGTTCTGATTGCCTACAAGCGCAAAGGTAAGCTTTCCGGTATTGACCTTCTTACCCTTATGCTCCATCTGGAAATCATGAGTGTCCGCTTCCTCACCGATATTGGGATGGGGGATGTCCTTTACATGGGCTTTCTTAGCAGATTCCTCAGCCGCCTCCGATGCCTTGCGGACATTTTCGATCTCTATCTGCTCCGCATCCGCAAGCCTTATCGTAAGCTCGTAGCCCGATATCATAAGCTCGATCGGATCTCCCATAGGAGCATACTTAATGACCGTGACATCGCTTCCCGGGATCAGTCCCATATCGAGGAAGTGCTGTCTCAGCGCACCGCTTCCTCCGACTTTCTTCACGGTCGCGGTCTTGCCAATTTCCAGTTCTTTAAGATTCATGACTATTTCCTTGCAAATATCAGACCGAAGGTTCCGTTACCGCTGTTCGAAGCGATGGCAGGTGATGCCTTCTGCAGATATACTTTCTTGAAAGGAACCCTTGCGAGTGCCTTTTCACGGATCTTCTCGGCCTGTTCAAGCCTGAGTCCGACATAGGTAATGAAAAGAACTTCCGTATCGATCGTCTCGGGATGCCTTAAGATGCGCTTTATATATGTATCCGCAACTCTCTCATAGCTTCCGACCATTATCGCACCGACATCCATCGTACTCTTTTTAAGACGGAGCATGGGATGGACCATGAATGCGTTACAGAGTCTGTAAGCCCTGTCGGACATCCTGCCGTTACGGTGAATGTATTCGGTACTGTCTACGATGAAGGTCGTAACAACCTTCTTCCTGAGTTCATCAACGATAGCGGAAAGCTGCTCGGGATTGGTGATGCCCGAATCAACCGCTTCCTTGAGTTTCATAACGATAAGACCGGATCCGCTCGAAAGGTGACCCGCTTCGATGACATTGACATTATAGAATGCCCTTGCCGCTTCGCTTGCGTTCTTGTAACCTTCACTGGCATTCTTGGCGATCGTGATATGAAGTATGTGCTGTGCTTCATAGAGCCTGTCGGCAAAGAAAGCCTCGTACTCATCAACGCTGGGAGATTCACTCTTTGCAAGTGCGTTGATGTCATTATCCATATACCTGGTTATCGCATCACCGTCGGTTTCGATTCCGTCATAGAACACACCGTGATCGGTATGTACCTTGTAAGGAAGGATGGGGATCTCCATCTGGTCAACGATCTCCTCGGGAAGATCGGATACGGAGTCGGTGGTGATAAGAAGGGGCACTCTTCTTCTTCCCCTCTTTACGATACCCTCTGCATCGGAACCCGTATATGCCGACGAATCCGCGGATACCATGCTCTTGGGAAGGATGGACATCAGAGTGCGTTCAAGCATCTGTCCGTCAACGGGCTTTACGAGATAAGCATCGAATCCGGCGTTCTTGTAAAGCGCCTGATTCTCACTTCCTACGTTAGCTGTAAGAACGACCACGGGAGTGCCGACGCATCTTCCGCCCGACTGCTCCCTGATAAGCTTGAGAGCTTCGATACCGTCCATCTCGGGCATCATATGATCCATGAAGATCGCATCATAGTGATTGATGAGGGTAAGCTCCAGTGCTTCCTTTCCGCTCTCTGCGGTATCAACACTGACCCTGGTGGAACGGAGGAGCTTCTTTTCAACCATGAGGTTGGCGGTATTGTCATCAACGATAAGGACATGTGCATCGGGAGCTTCGAACTGGGGCTTATAGCTTTCCGTCCTGCTCTTGATCTGCTGTCTTGAGATCTTGAAATCACCGAGCGCCGATTCATCCGCGATCTCCTGCTCGATGGATACGATGAAGGTCGAACCTTTGGTGTAGATACTGTTTACGGTTATATTTCCGCCCATGAGGTCGACAAGCTGCTTTACTATCGAAAGACCGAGGCCCGTTCCTTCGATGTAACGGTTCTTGCCCTCATCCTCACGTCTGAATGCATCGAAGAGATAAGGGATGCTCTCCTTCTTGATACCCATGCCCGTATCTTCGACGGTGTAGATGACAAGCACTTTTCCGGAATCAAGACGTCTCGACTGGATCGCAAGTGAAACCCTTCCCTGCTGCGTGTACTTGACCGCGTTGTTGAGAAGGTTTATAAGGATCTGCTTTATTCTTACTTCGTCCGCGAAAAGCTGTGCGGGGATCTCGGGATCCACATCGATCGTAAATTTAAGTCCCTTCGCATTTGCCCTGCCCCAGATCATTCCGACGATCTCGGAGAGCATATCACCGGTGTTGTAAGTTACGGGGACGAGAGTCATATTTCCCGACTCGATCTTGGACATATCGAGAACATCATTGATCAGCGAAAGGAGCATGCCCGATGCGGACCTGATATTTCTCGCATCATCTTCTACCTCGGGTGAGATCTCTTCCCTGAGGATCATCTCGTTGAGTCCTATGATCGTATTGATGGGAGTACGGATCTCATGGCTCATGTTGGAGAAGAATCTTGACTTCGAACGGCTCATAGCCTCGATCTCACGGGTCTTCTCATGTGCCTTTTCATTCTCTGTCCTGAAAAGCTTTGCAAGGAATCTGACCATGAAAAAGACCACAACTTCAACACAGAGTGCGAGGGATTTGATGATGATCTCCCAGAGTGACTTTGAATGGTATATGTCTATGATCAGTACTATTCCTACGAAGCTGAGAGAGAGAATGGTAAGTATAAGGAACAGCCTTCCAAGTGACTCACCCTTCGAATCGGAATATTTGTCGGAAAACCGTCTGTTCTTTTCTTCCATCATAAGTCACCACCCTTCGGTCCGAATTCCAACACATCTTCCTCCGGTCCATCCGAAGCCTCGCTTCCCGCACCGTATGTGTTATAGATGGTCCTTATGAGCTTTCCGTAAGATTCCATAAGTACCTTATGCCTGCTTTCGACCTTCTCTTCATCGCATTCCTTGGAAGCTTCCTCAAGGAAAAGAGCGACCGAAGAAAGATCCATCGCACCTATCATCTTGGAGGTGCTCTTTATCGCATGGACCTTGATCGAATAGTCTTTCCAGTTTTTGCTGTCATGGTATTTGGTGAGCTCCGCAAGCTTCGCATCCGGATCACCCGCATATTCGACAAGAAGCTCTTTATAGAACTGTTCATCACCGCCGCAGTAAGCAAGACCCGATGCGGTTTCTACGCCGAGTTCATCGAGAGGGGCAAATGCGGCACCTGCGGAAGAAACAGTCTTTTCTGCAGATGCTTCTTTCTGTTCAGATTCCGCTTTAGCCGGTGCTTCGGGCTTCTTCTTTCCTCCTATCTTCCTTCCTTCGCTGTCATCCATAACAAACTTGACGGCAGCCTTGGGGAGCACGTGCTTGAGAACTCTTTCGAGTTCGGGAAGCTCGATGGGCTTGGGAACGAATCCGTCGAAGCCTTCCGACATGAACATCTCCCTTGCGGAACTGATCGCATTTGCGGTAAGTGCGACAACGCAGATATCCTTCCTCATATGTGAAGCCTGTACTCGCAGTCTCTTCATTGCCTCGACACCGTCCATCTCAGGCATCATATGATCCATGAAGACGATATCGTAATCTTCGCCCGCACATTTTGCGATGGATGCTTCACCGCTGTGAACGGTATCGACGATCATTCCGTAGGATTCGAAGATACCCCTTGCAACGAGAAGGTTCATGGGTTCGTCATCGACGACAAGAACCTTAACGCCGGGACACATCATCTTCTCGTGGCCCTCGACGAGTTCGTCGTCAAGAGTCTGGTTCAGGAAATTGGCTATCTGAACGCCGTAGAAGGGCTTGGGTATCTGGGTGATCTTGTTACCGGAATTGATCACCTTGTTACGGTCAAGAATTATCGCGATCTTAATGGTCTTGGAAAGTTCTTCTATATACTCCCTGTTCTCAAGGTATTCACCGGTTCCGATAAACAGGTGGCTGATATGTGAAGCAAGAAGAAGCTTTTCAAGCTCGGACCTTGACTGGATACGGTGGAAGGGAACGTACAGACCCGCAACGATATTGGAGATCATATCCATGTAGAATTCCCTGACTCCTATATTGCCGGTGGTCATGAATCCGAGGAATCCGCCTACCGCAACACTCTCCCTGTTCCTTACGGACATGCACTTCGAATTATCCTCAACCGCCTGAGGAATACTTACTTTGACCGTGGTTCCGACTCCGCGCTTTGACTGGATATCCATGAATCCGTTCATCGCGGTAACGAAACCGTTGACGATGGGAATTCCGATACCGAGACCGCCGACGCTTCTGGTCTTGCTCGAATCGGACTGATAGAACTTGTCGTAGATATGCTCGATCTCAAATGCGGTCATACCGATACCGGTATCCCTAACCTCGAGAAGAAGGTTGATACCGTACTCGCGGGGAACGGAATATATCCTTACATACACTCCGCCTTCCTTGGTGTATTTGAAACCGTTGCTGATAAGATGAAGCAGGATCTTACGGATCTTCTCACCGTCACCGCGAAGCTCTGCGGGAACCGATGCATCGAGGTCGATGACAAGGTCCAGGTCATTCTGATCCATGTGCGAAAGCTGTGAAAGAAGGTCGTTAACAACCGAGTCGATCATGTAAGGCTCATTACTTACGGAAAGCCTGTGCATGTCTATCTCGGTAAAATCCAGGATGTCGCCGATCTGCTCCGCGACCCTGTGACCCGCATTTGAAATAGCTCTGATATTGTCTTCGATATTCTCGGGAAGTGTTTCCTTTTCCAGGACGGATGAAAGACCCATGACCGCGTTAACAGGGGTACGGATCTCGTGAGAAACATTTGCAAGGAAATTGTTCAGACGGTCTGTCTGTTCTTTGAGGGTTTCGATCTCTTCACTGGATGAGCCGATGACCTTCGCCCATTTATCTATGATCACGCATGCGACCCAGCCGGCAAGGATGATCATTCCTATGTGGAGGAGCGATCTTGTGACAAGAAGCGGTGTGATCTCTTCACCCTGTGAGATCATCGTGACAAGGTCGAAGCCGAGGGTGACCATGTAGAAAACCTGGCACATGCGGACCAGGGGCTTTTCGCCCGTCATCGTGTAGATCGCTATGACAACGCACATGACAAGCGCCATGTCGAAGGTACTGGTCAGATGTACTCCGTAAAAGAAGTACGTGACCATCATCAGGCAGGAATAAAGCCACAGCCTGTCACGGTCCCGAAGCACGCTCCTTATATGCATGAACCAGGATGTTACGAGGACCGCAACGACAAGAAGTACGGCCCATTTCTCCCAGTTCATTATGAATGATTCGACTATGAGCACAACGCTCATGACCGTATATACGATCAGTATTATCAGATGAGATTGCTTATATGTCTCATTCCGGACTTTATTTCGGTCCACGGTATTATGCCTCCCTCATACGGTAATCGGTGTCTGCATCGATCTTTTCGATCATTATCTGTGCGAACCTCGGATCAAACTGGGTTCCGCTTCCTTTTTCAAGTTCGCTTCTTACCATATCCTGGGGAAGTGCATCACGGTAGCTTCTGCGGCTCGTCATCGCATCGTACGAATCGGCAACGGCGATGATACGTGCTTCTTCGGGTATATCCTTACCTGCAAGTCCGTCGGGATAACCGGTGCCGTCATATCTTTCATGGTGCCACTTTGCTCCGGTCCTGAGTCCCGGCATCTCGGGAATGGAATCAAGAATGTTCGCACCCTTTATGGTGTGGGTCTTGATGATCTCATACTCTTCGTCCGTAAGAGATCCCTTCTTGTTGATGATCTCGTCTGAAATGCCGATCTTACCGACATCGTGGAGAAGACCCATAATGTAGATATTGCTTGCGGCATTCTCGTCGTATCCGATCTCTTCCGCGATCATTCTCGAATACTTTGCGACTCTCTCGGAGTGACCGCTCGTATATATATCCTTCGCATCGACTGCGGCGGCAAGTGCCTGGATGATGTGGATCGAAAGCTCTTCGTTCTTCCTGACCTCTTCGTTAACCTCGGTCCTGAGTCTGTTTTGAAGACGGATCAGACGTATCGCATGCTTTACTCTCATTATCAGGATCTCGGGGATGAAGGGCTTACGGATGAAGTCCATCGCTCCGAGTGAGAATCCCTTTGCTTCCGTGTCATTGTCATCACTTGCGGTAAGGAAGATGACGGGCACCTTGGAAGCCCTGCCTCCCATCGTGGTCAGTTTCTGCATTGTTTCGAAGCCGTCCATCTCGGGCATCTTGATATCGAGGAGAACAAGGTCCGCATAGTTGGAGGAAAGGTACTCAAGGAGCTCCTTACCGGACTTAAGGCACTTGACCTCCATGCCTTCCTTCCTGATGATGCGCTCTGCGACCATAAGGTTTGTTCCGTCATCATCGACGATGACTATGTGCTCCGCATCGATATCGGAAGCAGACTTAACCTTGTCACCGGAAGGTGATATGGATTCATATTCACAGATGACATCTGCGTCATCTTTAAACTTCATCTTGGACCATGCGCCCTTGATCCTGGCAGTTACACGCTCTACATGCTCAGGAGTAAGCTCGGGGAGCAAAAGGAAGAACCTGTCCATACCGACACGGACCATGATGTCGGAGTTACGGAGATTTGACTGGATGACTTCCCTGAGGGAATCAGCCATCTTGTCCTTGATGTCATCGGAGATATCCTCAGATCTTCTGCGGATTGTAAAGAGTGCCTTATGTGCATAGATGCCGTAACGCTCAAGTATACGCATCATGTATCTGTAAACACTTCCGAACTCGTCCTGACCGAGCCACATTACATTCGTTGCGGCTCCGCGCTCTTCAAGGAGCTTGGACATCGTCTTAAGGTCGATATCGGTACCGGAATCCGTCTCGGAGGAAGTTCTTCCGCCGCGGTTAACAAAGTATCCGTGCTTTCCGTTGTCCTTGACGATATAGAGAGCCTGGTCGGCCATATTGAAAAGATTCTCGAAATCCGTTCCCTGCTCGGGCACGAATACGGCACCGACCGATGCTCCAAGAGGTATGTGCATATCCTCGCCCATCAGTTCATATGCCGATTCGAGAAGTCTTGAATTAAGCTTTGATGAAAAGTCGGCGACTCCGCTCTCATCCTGGAGTCCCGCATAGAACATCATGAACTCGTCTCCGCCGATACGGCCGCATGTGCCGTTGGGCTCAGAGAGATCCTTCATGATATTGGCAAAAGAGATCAGGACCTTGTCACCCATGTCATGACCGTAGATGTCATTGACGAGCTTGAACGAATCAAGGTCGATCATAAGAAGCGCTCCCGACTTTCTGGAGCACATGATGGAGAGCTTGTCCCTTGTAGCCTCCTTGTTGTAGAAACCGGTAAGAAGATCGTGCGCAGCCTTCTGCTCGACGCTCTGGAGCTTCTTGCTGGATGCGATTATATTGACGATCCTCTGGATGAGGATGTCGGGATCGAAGGGCTTGTGGATGAAGTCGGAGACACCCATCCTGAATCCGCGCATCTCGCTGTCCTTGTCCTCATCGGCGGTAAGGAATACAACGGGAGTTTCGATAAGCCCAAGGTCCGACTCGAGCATTCTGAACTGGGTCAGTGTCTCAAAGCCGTCCATCTCGGGCATGCGGATATCGAGAAGTACGATGTCGGGAGTGCCGTTCTCACGTACGTATTTTAAGAATGCCGAACCTGATTTGAGAGCGGTTACTCTCATGCCGTATTCACTAAGAATTCGGCCCGCCATTTTCAGGTTTACGGAGTCGTCATCAACTATGATAATCCAATCTGCCATCTCAATTTCCCCTAATGCTTACAAAAATGGGCATACCACGATTTATTATAGCATTCAGGGGCGCTTTACTCAATTGTAAAATCCTTGTTTTATCCCATTTATTTGGCATTTTCGAGGGCTAAATGCATATGGGCAAACCGGTCCGCTTTTTCTTCGATTTCGGCATTTCTGTTGTAATCGATAAAACTACCCGTTCCTCCGGCGTCACCGTTCACTATATGCCCCAATTCATGAAAAAGTGAAAAACGAAAATCGTCCGAATTGCAATCTCCGGCAGTCAAAACCATCTGATATGTATCATTGCTTTTTCTTGAAATATACCCCTGGATGGGAGCTGCTTTAAAACTCTTAGCCACAGAAAAATCAATCCCATACTCACCAAACAAATCTTTGAGTTCAGCCGTGACTTCTCCTGAAGCACAGAGAGTTTTTTTGACCTTATCGATTAATTCATATACTTTTGCCCGGTCAAAAGAATTCCTGACGATGCTTTTTTCTCCTTCAATCTGGCAAAGCCTTATCCACGCGCCCAGCACATAAAGATCAACCGGCGTTTTTGGTGACATTCTGAATGCACCTTCCGGGATCAAAGACTTAAGATTAGCCAGATTGCTGATACGGAGTGCTTTTCTCAAAGACAGGATTGAATCATCCACCGGCTCGCGACCCGAAATTTTACCTTCCTGTCTCAGATGCTTTACAACTTCGCCTAATCTTGTCCTGGCAGTTCTCTCCTCTTCCGTGATTGAATTCTGCGCATTTGCTTCGGCCAGTTCAGCATCATAATTTGCCTGCAGATTTATCCAGAAAGTTTTGGGGATCCCAAGAGCATATTCGAGAGCAACCGCAAACTTTGCTGATATGTCTTTCTTCCCCGATATCACATTGCATACATATGCGGCAGATACCCCGGTTATGGCAGCCAGTTCCGCCTGGGAAATATCTCTCTCAATGAGAATATCTCCTATAGTCTCACCGGGATGTATTAACAGGTCATGGGATATACCAATTATCTTTTTTGCCATGATAATCATTCACTCCTTCCACTTCCAAATCTTCACATATCATTACCGTATCTTCCGTAGCATTCAGTTCAATTATCAGCCTCACATTCGCAGAAACCCGTAACGAATACCTTATCTGTTCATATTCCAACAATCGTTCCGGTTTTCCCAATCCCAACGATAGGAAAATGCCAAAATTGTCGGCGGCGGTCAGCTGATCGATTAGTTTCTTAATGGACCTTACCCAATCAAATGGCAGCTTTTTCTTCATTTCGGAATAATCGGTAAAATACTTCTCTACCTTTTTATTCGCATATGTGATTTTCAATTATGATCATCACCGCCTCTGTGCATAATTAACCAATTGGTTAATCCTATTATAATAACGCGGTCATAAGGAGTCAATAAAAAAGTCCCGGTCGGTGTAAACCGACCGGGACCAAAAGAAAACTTATATTGAATTACTGAGCCTTTATTTACTTCAGGATTTTTTTGATAATGGAATCTGTCAGTTTATTGATGGGTGGCTCAATCAGGTAAATATATATGATCGATGAAACAAGGGTCAAAAGAAAACATGTTACAAATGCGGCCAGATTGGCTTCATCCTTAACATGATGAGCCTCGTATCCATAGCTGAAGGCAAGCGCTCCAAATGAAGCAATCCATATACAATGAAACAGATAAACGGGAAAACAGATCTTGCCCAGTTTGGGAAGAAAGCCCCATTCCAAAACGCGCTTAAGAGCCGGACTGACGGCAATGCCGAAAACCGTAAGCATGGCAGCAATCCAGCAATAATGCCACCACGTTCTGTATGGGTTTTCGGGAAGTGAAACAGGTGCATATATCGCTATAAGCCTGCAGTAAGAAGATATTATACATCCGGCCGCAACCATGACACATCCGAAAATATTCCCCAAAATCTTATTCTTTTCACCGGTCTTATAACCGGTGATGACTCTGTATATGAAAACACCGAAGACAAACAGGCTCAGATAACAATCAGACAGCCACAAAACAATTGTCAGAACAGCCAGAAGAATATCGGCAATATTCTTCTTAAGCCCTTTTATCACAATACAAACGATAACAGCAAAAATGTAACCGATAAAAAGCTCGTTCAGCATCCACATGCTCGGATTAAAATATCCGCTTCCGAAAAACGGGCCGGCAACAAATGCATTCCATATCGCGGCAGAAACAGTGTATTTTTCCTCAAACATTTTAAGCTCGTTACCGAATCCGAATCCTGCAGCCTGAATGAGTATTATCAAAACATTGCAAAAAAACACCGGAAGAGCCAGCCGAAAATATCTTTTAAGCACTCCCTTTCCTGCCTTGCCGGGTAAATTTTCTTCATCTTTCGAAAAGCTGTATGCAACAAGGAAAGAACTGATCACATAGAATACATTCAGTGCCGTGGTCTTTTCCGAAAGGAACCTGAATACCACTCCGGTATCATATAACTTCTGAAGTACCGGGATATAAGGATACTCATCATCATAATGTCCGAGAAAAACAACCCAGCACGCGATTCCTTTTAGTGTATTTATCCATCCGATCTGCTTGTTGTCTGTTTTGTTCATTTCGATCATCATCCGGAAAAATAAAAAAGCCACGGGTAGGCTATACCTGCCCGTGGCCAAACTGATCACTGTGCTTTTACAATATTGTCGTAAAGGGGCTTGCACTGAGGATAGAGTGACTTGTAAACCTGGTACTTCTTCTCGTACTTGGCAACAAGGTCAGCCTCGGGCTCTACGGTATCAACTACCTTGACAACCTTGGAAGCGATCTCCTCAACGTTTGCATACTCTCCTGCAGCTACGCATGCGAGCATTGCACCACCGAGTGAAGGGCCTTCCTCAACCTCGAGGATGTCGATCTTAACATTGAGTACGTTAGCCATGATCTTTCTCCAAAGAGGGCTCTTAGCTCCGCCGCCGCAGATCTTGGATCTTTCGGGATTGATGCCGATCGATCTTGCAGCTTCCATCATGTCGCGGAATGCGAAAGCAACGCCTTCGAGAACGGCCTGGGTCATGTCGGCACGGGAGGTATCCATGGTCATACCGATGAAGGTGCCTCTTGCGTCGGGGTTATTGTGAGGTGATCTCTCACCCATGAGGTAAGGCAGGAAGTAGGTGTTGTTCTCACCGAGCTTAGTGATCGCAGC
>JAEEGL016248587.1_pt1 | contig 24636 bp, 23 predicted proteins | sample 9134231 | NCBI WGS metagenome assembly JAEEGL01 (sample SAMN16246548, study PRJNA631951) | gut metagenome | biome: gut microbiome; feature: rumen; material: fiber-attached | host: Bos | place: Iran: Karaj | collected 2018-10
AATTATATGTATCCAGTACCTTATGAATGGTATGAAAAATATGGAGTACGTAAATATGGATTCCATGGTACTAGTCATAAATATATTACTGAGACTATGAAGAAAATGTTAGGAAAAGAAGATGTTAACCTAATTATTTGTCATGTTGGTAGTGGGGCATCAATCAGTTGTATTAAAGATGGTAAATGTTTTGATACTACTATGGGTCTTACTCCATTAGATGGTTTAATGATGGGTACTCGTTGTGGTTCTATTGATCCATCTATTTTAGAGTATGTATGCAAGGAATCTGGAAAAGATATTTCTGAAATTACCAATGATTTAAATAAGAAGAGTGGTCTTTTAGGTATCTGTGGATTTAATGATAATAGAGACGTTGAGAAAGCAATTAAAGAGGGTAATGAAAGAGCTCAACTTGCTTTAGATATGTATGTTGATATTATTAATCGTTTTATTGCTGAATACTATATTGAATTAGATGGTAAAGTAGATGCTATCGTTATGACTGCTGGAGTATTAGAAAACGGTAGTGAAACAAGAGAAGCTATTCTTACTAAGTTAAAACCATTTGGTATTGAAGTAGATAAGGAAATGAATAGTAAAATTGCTGGATTTAAAGAAATTCATGAAGGTATTATTACTACTAAGAAATCTAAAATTCCAGTATATGTAATTCCTACAAATGAAGAGATCATGATTATTCGTGATACTTATAAAATTGCAATGGAAAAATAATTAAAAAGCTCAATAGAGCTTTTTTTATTTGTACTCAAACTATTTACTTTTCTTTAATATGTTTTTATAATATAGTTAGTTAATTATAGGATAGAAGGTAGGTGTCTGAGATGAAAAAAGTATTATTCTTTTCTTTATTAATTCTTTTTTGTGTTTTCTTCTTAGGCATTGGTTATGCTTCTGTTTCAAGTATTTCTTTTGAAATAGATGGCTCTGCTTCTCTTAATAAACAAACTGGTGTTTATATTAGTAATGTAGTTTATACTTCTAATATAGGTGCTGATTTAACAAATTCTTATATTGTTACGAATTATCAAACATTATTAGGAAATAAGACTACTCTTAGTACTTCAAATGCTAATTCTAATATTGTTTATACGGTTACTGTTAAAAATGATGAAACTGAAGATATGGCTTTTAAAGGAATTGAATATGATCCAGATTTTTATGATAACAATGATATTGAAGTAGTTGTTGGTGGTATGAATGTTGGAGATATCGTTACGCCTGGAAATACTGTTACTTTTACGGTTACTTTTAAATATAAGAGTGGGGTTACTCCTTCTAATAATAATAATGTATTAAATTCTTATGTTAATTTTAAATTTGGGGAACCTGAATGGGTTGATTTATGTGATAATAATTCTATTTATTTAAGATGTAGAATGACTAGTCAAACGATTCAGTCAGATGCTTCTATTAATTTTAGTGCTTATTCTAGTGCTTCTAACGGTAGAGGTTTATATTATACGAGTGATTTAACGAAAACTGAGGATTTAGATGGAGATGGAGTAGGAGAAGTTGTTTACTATTATCGTGGTAATGTTACAAATAATTACGTTCGATTTGATTCTTATTGTTGGAGAATTGTAAGAACAAACGAAGATGGAAGTATTCGCTTAATATATGGTGGTACCCCTACTAATCAAGGAAATTGTCCACAAACAGGTAGTGCTGCTAGTATCAATAATAGTACTCGTTATAATAATTATACATATTATGATAATGCTTATATGGGATATATGTATGGTACTAGAAGAGCTAATTCCTATGCCGCTACTCATGCTAATACAAATAATTCTACTGTTAAAACAACAATTGATAACTGGTATAATACGAATCTTCGAGATAGTGCTTCTTATTTAGCAGATTATCCATTCTGCAATGATAGAACGGTCGGTACGGGTACTGGAATTGGTACAAATACTACAGAATATGCTACACAGGTTCGTTTTTATGGAAGTATGAATAATCAAATACCTACTTTTAAATGTAATCAAGCAAATGATAAATTTTCTGTTAGTAATACTGTAGGTAATGGGGCTTTAACTTATCCTATTGCGCTGCTTTCTGCAGATGAAGCAGTATTTGCGGGAGCTCCTTATAATAGTGGTAATACAAACAATACAGATAGTTATTTATATACGGCAAGTACTTATTGGTTGATGTCTCCAGGTGATATTTATAATAATGGTGTTTATGTTTATTTCATTAATAATAGTGGACAAATGAGAATGTATACTACTACTCAACAAATTGGTGTAAGACCAGTTATTAATCTTCTTCCTGGAGTTACGATTAGTGGAGGAACTGGTGCTTATAACAGTCCTTTTGTTGTTAATGGAGTAGATACTACCATTAATTCTTCTGGAATTTCTCCTCAGAATAGTCCATCTCCTCCTGAAAATGGAATGGGATCTGTTCGTATTGAGGAAATTCCAATAGAAGCAAATCCTTATGATATTCGATAATTAAGAACAAACGATTATGTTTGTTCTTTTTATTGACTTATCTTTGAATATGATTGATAATTTAATAGAAGGTGAGTATATGGAATTATTATTTATAGCAGCTGTTTTACCTGTAATGGCACTTTGTTATTATATTTATAAAAAAGATGTTAATAAAGAACCAGTAAATTTGCTTCGTAAGATTTTTCTATTTGGTTTTTTAAGTGCTATTCCTATTTTATTTGTTGAAATATTCTTAGGTAGTTTCTTTCCAACGGATGATGTTAAAAACTTTCCTATATTATTTATTAATGTATTTATTAGTGTAGCATTAGTAGAAGAAGGATTTAAATGGATTGTTACTAAGAAGTTTGGTTATGATAATCAAGAGTTTGATGAAGTATATGATATTATTGTTTATGCTGTATTTGCTTCTTTAGGATTTGCTTGTATTGAAAATATTTTATATGTATATCAAAATGGTCTTGGAAATGCGGTTGCAAGAGCGCTTACTTCTATTCCTGGACATACTTGTTTTGCTGTAATTATGGGTTATTATTTTTCTAAAGCAAAAGTAAATCATTTGAATAATAATCAAGCATTATATACAAAGAATATGTTTTTTAGTATTGTAGCTCCTGCTTTATTCCATACTTTATATGATGCTATTATCTTTTATGCTGTAGCTGCTGAGAATGAATCTTTTATTCTTTGGTTCTTCTTATTTGATATAGCAATGATAATATTATGTTTCAATATTGTTAAAAAGACTTCTTCTGTACAAAAGAAACTATATACTAGTGTTAAGAAGGGAATGATTACTAGTACCTCTACTGGTCATATTGCTTATCATCCTACTTCAGAGAAAGCAATTAACTTTTGTCCTGTATGTGGTAAGAGTGTTAAAGGATATCATTTTTGCCCATTCTGTGGATTTAAGATTCAATAAGCTCATAAGAGCTTTTTTTTATTGAAAGATTATAGTATAATATTGATGATAGATTTAGAAAGAGGGAGTATTATGAAAATTATCTCCATAAATGCTGGTAGTAGTTCTTTAAAATTTACATTATTTGAAATGAAAAATGAAGAAGTTATTGCGAGTGGATTATTTGAACGTATTGGTATAGATGGTAGTCGTTATATTATTAAATATAATGGTGAGAAAATTACAGAAGAAATAGAATTGCCAAATCATACTGAAACAGTTCGAATTTTATTAGATAAATTAATTGATTTAGAAATTGTAAAATCTTATGATGAGATAGCTGCGGTAGGACATAGAATTCTACATGGAAAAGATATTTTTAAAGAGAGTACTCTTTTGTTAGATAGTGTTATTGATCAATTAGAAGAATTAGTTGATTTAGGACCTCTTCATATGAGACCTAATATAGCAGGAATTCGTGCTTTTAGAGAGGTATTACCGGATGTACCAATGGTTGGTGTATTTGATACTGCTTTTCATCAAACAATGGAAGAGGAAGCTTATTTATATGGAGTTCCTTATAAATGGTTTGAAGAATATGGAATTCGTAAATATGGATTTCATGGAACAAGTCATCACTATATAGCAGAACAAGTTAAGGAATTACTTCAAAAAGATCAATATAGATTAATTAGTTGTCACATTGGAAATGGTGGTAGTATTTGTGCTATTAAAGATGGAAAATGTGTAGATACTTCTATGGGATTTACTCCTTTAGCAGGAATTATGATGGGATCTCGTAGTGGAGATGTAGATCCATCTATCATTCCTTATATCATGGAAAAAGAAGGAAAGAATGTTGGAGAAGTATTGGATGATTTAAACAAGAATAGTGGACTTCTTGGAATTAGTGAAATTAGTAGTGATATGAGAGATATTGTTACTTTCTGTGAAAACGGAAATGAAAGAGCTATTTTAGCTAAGAATAAATATGTTCGTAGAGTAGTAGATTATATTTCTCAATATTATGTTCTATTAGGTGGTTGTGATATTCTTGTATTTACAGCTGGTGTTGGAGAGAACAACATTGTTATTCGTAAAGAAATATGTGATGCTTTAGCACCATTAGGAGTAAAAATAGATTTAGAAAAGAATAACACTAGGGGAGAGACGATACAATTAAGTACCGATGATTCTTCAGTACTAGTATATGTTATTCCAACAAATGAAGAATTAATGATTGCTAGAGAAACATTAAGGTTAATAAATAGATAGGAAAATGATAAATGTATAAAGAATTATTGGAGAAAATTAAAGAATTTGATTCTATTGTTATCGCAAGACATATTGGTGTTGATCCAGATGCTTTATGTAGTCAACTTGCTTTGAGGGATTCCATTAAATTAGCTTATCCTGATAAGAAAGTATTGGCTGTAGGTACTGGAAGTCAAAAATTTATTCCAATTGGTAAATTAGATCGATTTGAGAAATTAGAAAATGCACTACTTATTGTTTGTGATACACCAGATTTAAAAAGAGTAGATTCTGTAAAATTAGAAGATTATAAATATTCTATTAAAATTGATCATCATCCTTTTATGGAGAAGTATTGTGATTTAGAATATATTGAGGAAAAATCTTCTTCTACTTGTGAAATTATTATGAAGATTCTATTAGAGACAGGATTACCTTGTAATTCTGAAATATGTGAGTATTTGTATTTAGGATTAGTATCTGATTCTAATCGTTTCTTATTTAATACTTGTAGTAGTGATACTTTTGCACTTGTTTCTACTTATTTAAAGAATTATCCTTTTGATTTAGGAAAAGCTTATGAAAAGATTTATTTCCGTCCATTAAATGAAGTTCGTTTAGAAGGATATATTGCAGAACATATGGTTGTAACAGAAAATCATTTAGGATATGTTGTTATTTCTGATCAAATTGTTCATGACTTTGAAGTGGATAGTGCATCTCCTGGAAATATGATCAATAACTTTAATTTTATAAAAGAAGTAATAGTATGGGCTACTATTACGGAAGATGTTAAAAATAATCAATTTCGAGTATCTATTCGTTCCAGAGGGCCTGAAATTAATAGTATTGCAGAGAAACATAATGGTGGAGGACACAAATATGCTTCTGGAGTGAAAACAAAGACGTTAGAAGAAGCAATGGATATTATGAAAGATTTAGATCAAGCATTAGCTCTTTATACTCGTAGTGATAGTGAGGAGAGATAATATGATTATTAAAGATGCCAATTTAGATGTTATTGCGACTAGAAGAAGTCAGTATCCGGATGATGGAAGACCTGAGTTCTTACTTGTAGGTCGTAGTAATGTTGGAAAGAGTAGTTTTATTAATTCTATTTTGGGTAGAAAGAATCTTGCTCATACTTCGGCTACTCCTGGAAAGACTCAAACATTGAATTTTTATGGAGTAAATCATGAGTTCTACTTAATAGATGTTCCTGGATATGGCTATGCAGCAACGGATAAGAAAACGCAAGCCAAATTTGGAATGATGATAGAAGAATATTTGGAAAAAAGAGATCAATTGAAGAGAGTATTCTTATTAATTGATTTTCGTCACAAGCCAACAGAAGATGATTTATTAATGTATAATTTTTTAAAGTATTATAATTTACCTGTTACTGTTATTGCGACAAAGGCAGATAAGATTACAGGTGGTCATAAACAAAAGAATTTAAAATTAATAATGGATACAATGGATTTGGTTGTTGGAGATGACTTAGTTGTTTTCTCTAGTGTTACCAAATTAGGAGTAAAAGAGGTACTAAATAAAATAGAAAGCCTAATACCAACAGTTTAGAAGTAGGTGATTTTCTTGAGTAGTCGTAGAAAATTCTTTCTTACTTTTGTCTTTATTATCATTGATGCAATTTTACTAGTTAGTTTCTTTGTTATTCGAGATGCTGCTATGTTAAATCAATTAAAAAAAGAAGCAGAGAAGATGTATGAAAAAGATCTTACTATTGATCGATTTAATACGAAGTTAAAGACAAAAGGAGAATATGGGATTGTAGAGGGAGCAATGAAGTCTTATTTAGATAATTATTCTCTCTTATTACAGGAAACTTTACAAATTGTAAAAGATCCAGAATTTACTGGTATATTATCTTATGAGAATTATCAAAAAGATGGTCCTGAGTTTCAAAAGTCTCTTGCTTATTTGGATGAAAAAAAAGAATGGTTTAATTCTAATATGGATACCTTATTAAAGAATTCTGAAGAAGAAGCTATGCAGGATTATATTTATAAGAGAATGGATAATAAATACTATTGTGATTTATTTATGGAACTTATCCAAAGTGATTCTATGAAGAGTGAGTTTATGGATACGAAGGATTTATTAGAACAATCTAAAATAAAAATAAATCATATTATCGATATTAGTCATGAAACATTAACTTTCTTAGTACAGAATAAAGATAATTGGGTACTGGAAGAAGGAGAAATCCGTTTTAGAAGTACGGATTTATATAATCAATATTTGAATTATATTAATCAAATAAAGGGATAAAGAGCTTTGCTCTTTTTTTTGTTTTAAGAATCATATTCTTGTGATAGAATAATAATAGGGTGAGTAGCATGAGACTTAATAAGAAGGGCTTTACTTTAGTAGAATTATTAGTAGTAATTGTAATACTAGGTATTATTACGGGAATTAGTATTCCTTTAATACGTAATATTCAAGCTAGTAATGAGATGAGAAAATATACTACCTATATGGATAGTTTAAAAGTAAGCGCTAAGTTATATGTTGATAGTTATTCTGAAGACTTATTTGGCCACTCTAAGAGTGGATGTGCGATTATAAAGTATTCTCAATTAGAAGAGAAAGGTTTATTAAAAGACATTGCTTTAGGAGATGTCTCTTGTAAGAGTGAGGATACTTATGTAAAAGTAGTTAGAATCGATGACAAAACAGGTTATTCTACTTCTATCGGTTGTGGACCAGTTAAAAATGGAGCAGTCGATATTGAAACTCAATTACCTGAAGGAGGATTATTGGGAATCGATACTTGTGGTGTTACTTCTGATACGATAATGAGTTTAATAAGTAATCCTGCATCCAGTAGTTCTATTAATTTTAAAAAAAGAAATATTGTAATAAGTGCTATTTCTAATACTGGTTTTCATGAAGATATTAGCCTTTCTTATGGATTTGTAAAAAAAGCAAGTAAACCATCTGATGAAAAGACAGATCCAACTAGTGTATTAGTAAATGGTTGGAAAAAACTAGAAATGAATTATATTGGTGGTAATGAACAAAAAAGAAGAATTGAAGAAGGAAATGCTATTACTTTAGATTCTTCTGTAATAAAAACACCAAATGATATTACAGGTGATTATTATTTAGTAATAAGAATTGATTCTTTAAAGGATTTGGGTGGAAGAAATTGGACAACTGATTCCAATAAAGGAAATTATATTTATTTAGGTACTTATCGATTAGATAATAAGAAACCTGTGTTTGGAGAAGAATCTACTATTTTATCTAGTTCTAATAGTTATAATAGCCTAACACCAAAGTTGAATATTAATGTTACAGATGTATATTCAACAAGTGGAAGTAATCATGAATTAAGAATGTGTATTTCTTATGATAATGATACTTGTATAAAAAGTGTAAGTGTAATTAAAAATAAATCAGATGGTTGGATAACATATGATGGAAGTAAGACATTAGGAAAAATACAAAATAGTTATGATGGATCAACTCATACAGTTTATGTAACAGTTGGAGATGCAGCAGGTAATTATCAAACCCAAACATATTCTTATAAATTAGCAACTCGATATACATTAACTTATGATAGTAATGGAGGAGTTGTATGTGATCCAACGAGCAAGTCTGTAACTTTTGATGAAACATCTCCAAAGTGGGGTAATCTATGTTCTCCAACGAGAGATAATTATACATTTACTGGATGGAATACTAAGAAGGATGGTAGCGGAACTACTATTACCAAGGATAGTATCGCTAGTGGAAATATCACAGTTTATGCTCAATGGAGAAAGAATCAAGTTATATTCCAATTTAAGTCATTGTCTGGGGAAACATTAACATCTTCCACAACAGCAAGCGATGGAACTGTATATAATTGGACAAAAAATAGTAATAATTTGATTTATAGAAATGGTTCTCTTTATAAGCAAAAATATAATTATGATTCAACTTCTATTGATTTGCCAGATTATAATAATACTAGATTTATAAATATAATAAAAGCAGGATACCATGGAGTTAGTGGTAAAGAATGGATTTGTGAATCCGGATGTAAAACATCTGGTCAAAAATTCTCTCATTCTTCAGCCAATGTAACTTTGTCTAATATATGTGATTATAAGGCAAGTGATTGTACTGTTACGGTTAAAGTAAATTGGACAACATCTTCTTATGCAATTACCTATACCTTAAATAGTGGAGCTCTTCCTTCCGGAAAAACGAATCCAACCTCTTATACAATTGAATCAGATGATATAACTTTAAATAATCCAACAAGAAAAGGTTATTCTTTTGATGGATGGACAGGAACAGGTTTATCAAGCGCTTCTACTTCTGTTAAGATTCCAAAAGGATCAACGGGAGATAGGGCATATAGTGCTAATTGGACACCAGTTACGTATACTATTACATATAATCTAGATGGTGGATCCTTAGCGAGTGGAGTAACGAATCCAACTTCTTATACAATTGAATCCAATGTAATTACGTTAAATAATCCTACAAAGGCAGGATATCATTTTGCGGGATGGACAGGAACAGATTTATCTAGTGCATCAACTTCTGTTAAGATTTCAAAAGGTTCAACAGGTAATAGAGCATATACAGCTACTTGGACACCTAATGTTTGTACGATTACTTATTCGCCAAATGGAGGAAGTTTTGGTTCTCATGCAAGTGAAACAACTCAAAAATGTAATTACAGTTCTGAGAATTGCACGAATGATATGAGAAATGCTGATGGTGGTTATTATTCTGCTACTAAAACAGGATATCATCCTGTTAGTGGAAGTGAATGGATTAAAGCTGGAGGAACTACTACATTTAATCAAGCGAATGGTTATAAAGCCACAGACTTTTGTTCTGATTTAGTTAGTGGAGATAAATCAGTAACATTAAATGTTAATTGGGAAGTAACCTCTTATACTATTACGTATAATCTAGATGGTGGATCTTTAGCGAGTGGAGCACCAACTAGTTATACATATGGAGTAGGAGCTACAATAAATGGAACGCCAACAAAAAGTGGTTATGCATTTAATGGTTGGAGTACATCATCAAATTTATCAAGTGCAGCCTTTTCACAGACAATAAGCACAACAACAACAGGAGATAAAACGTTCTATGCAAAGTGGTGTCAAAACTGTGCAAGTGTAACGAATGGAAGCTGTACACTAACAGCTACAACAGCAGGAACATGTACATATACAACAACATGTAATACTGGATATACATTATCATCAGGATCAGGAACAAGATCACCAGTATGTACAGCAAGTACATACACAGTAACATTTAATATAAATGGTGGAAAAGCATGGACAAGTACAACATGTCCAACAAGTACATATACATTTAATTCATCAACAAAGGCATGTACAAAGAGTGTGACGTATGATGGAACATATGGTTCATTACCAACTCCAACAAGAGATGGACACTCATTTGATGGATGGTATACTGCAGCAAATGGGGGAAGCAAAATTGAAACAACAACATCTGTAAAAATAACAGCGGCACAAACATTATATGCAAAATGGACAACAACGTGCTCTGCTGGTGGTGATTATAATACTTCCACAGGCAAATGCGAATATGCTGCTACTATTAAGAGTTTCAGATGTAGTGCACCTGCAGGTGAAACTTGTCAAGTTGTATCGGGATCTGGCGGTAATGCTGATGAGCTAAGTTGTCCTAGCGGTTATACTCATACTGATCAAGGAGATAGTTGGATTAATTGTTGTAAAAGAACATGTACTGGAGGTGGATGGCATAATGGTAATTACAATAGTAGAGTTTGTTTCATTTGGATAGACACACCAACTTGTAATAATAATTCTTGTTGCCCATCTGGTTATAGCAATGCCACTCCAAGCACTTATGAATGTTCAAATAGTAATCATTCATTAAATGAAGAAACACATATTTGTAGTTATACACCATAGAGTTTGTTTCATTGTTGTAAAACAATAAAAAAAGTTCCTTGTTAGGAACTTTTTTATTGATCTATTTCTGGAAAATCTAGGGAAGAAATAAACTCTTGTTTTAGATTATCACAATTACTATCTTTGATGGATTCATAATTTACATCATAAACAAGATTATTGATTTCTATAATATAGTCATTTTGAATTCTTCTCCAATTCCAATTATTGATTGTCTCTTTTGGAAGAGTATTACTATCTTGATTATAATAAGACTTAATATATTGATTTATATTTGTTTTGGTTAATACTTTGATATGAATAATACAATGATTATCATCTTTTTGATAATGATAAGTTAAATAATCTTTTGATAAGTATGTTCCTGATTGAAATCCTTCTGGTATTTTATAGGATAAATCATGGATTTTACTTTCTTTAATACTATCTTCTATTACTTCTTCTTTTTTTAATAAGAATGGTATCATGCAGCATACAATCATAAAGATGAAAGCTATAAAGATTATTAGTACCATTAATGGTTTTCCTTTTTGTTTGCATATATCTAGTAATTCTTCTTTTGATTTATTTGGATTTCTGATTTTGATTTCATCTATTTTTTTCTTTGCATGTTCATAATAAATTGTATTAAATTTATATCCTAAGAATAAGTTTAGGACAATTGTTAGGAAAAGGCCCACTTCACTATTATAGTAATAAGCCATTCCTAATACTCCTAATAGGATAATTCCTGGAATATATATTTTTTTATAAATCAAATAAAAAGGTCCAAAGATTAAAGTTACAATTGAAAAACGTTTTTTTCTTATATTTTGATAATTCTCTCCAATATAAGCTTTTAGATAATCTTCTTTTTTTTCAATTTGTAATTTATCGTTTGGACTCATCATATATTTCCTCTTTTAGGTATAATATTTTTTTCTTTAAAAGCAATTTTTCTACCATTTTTCGTAGCAATTATTTTTAATAGGATTGTCTCCTCAAGAGAAATCTCTAAATATAATACATTATTTACTCTTATTCTTTTTCTGTTTGTTGGGTCTAGACCAAACGTAACAGCTTGTACTTCATCGATAAATAATTGATTCTCTTTTTTACATAGAATTAATTCTTCTGGTTCTTCTGGTTTTAAAAATACTGTTACAATATAAATCTTTTTGTTTAGGATTCTTTCTAGTTCTCTTATGTGAACAACACGACATTTTTGATTCATAACCATTCTTGTATTACCACTAGTTGCTTCTGCATATTTTACTGGAAGATAAATTAAATTAGTTAATCCGTCTTTATAGGCAAATATAACATTATCTAATTTAGAAGATTGATTCTCTTTTTCCATCTGTATTACTTTTTCTATTCCTTTATAGTTACTTTTTTCTTCTAGTTCTGTAATTTTATTTCTTGGAATAGAGTAGTAGTTTTTATCCATTAGAATTTTTGGATGAGATTCAAATTCTATTTTTAAAAACTGACATTCTTCATATACAAATCTTGGAATATAAAGAGTACGATTATTAATATCGTTGTAGTATATAAAAGTTTTCTTTTCAATTATTTTAATAATTCTATTTAGTTTCACTACCATACACTCCTTTTATTCTCTTTCATTATATAATAAAAAAGACTATAAATAAATAGTCTTTTTTTAATAATTTTCTCTTTGCTTGTTGATTTGTTCACATTTTTGATGAAATTCATCCATTGAAATAAGTCCTTGATTTAATCTATCTTGTAAGATTGCTAAGGATTTATCAGCCATTTCATTTTTACTTTCTACATCATAACTTTTTAATGGATTTCCTTCTAATTGGTTCCATTGATTTGTTTGATGTAATTGTTGATTTTCATTTACTTGATTTAGTTTTGTTCTGAAACGATCTTGTTCAGATGGGAAAGGATTATTATTTCCTCCAATTATCATTCTTCATCACCACTCCTATTCTTAAATTGTAATACAATTGGTGTTCCTGTAAAATCAAAATTTTCTCTTATTTTATTTTCTAAGTATCTTTCATATGAGAAATGTACTAATCCTTTATTATTTACTCTAAAAGTAAACTTTGGAGGATTGATACCTGTTTGAGATGTAAAATAAATCTTTAGACGTTTTCCTTTGTAAGAAGGAGGTAAATTCAATTGATAAGCATCATTTATTACATCATTTAAGATACTTGTTTTTATTTCTTTTTTAATATTTTCTTTTACTTTTAATATTTCAGGCATTAACGTATGAATTCTTTTCTTTGTTAAGGCAGATAAATAAACGATAGGGGCATATGTTGCGAATTGAAATTCTGCTCTCATTTGTTTTTCAAAATCTGCTATGGTTTCTTCTTTTACGGTGTCCCATTTATTTACTACAAAGATTAGTCCTTTGCCTCGCTCTATAGCATATCCAGCAATATGTTTATCATGTTCTTTAATTCCTTCTTCTGCATTGATTACTACTAAGCATATATCACTGCGATCAATTGCTTTTAAGGAACGAAATAGACTATATTTTTCTACGGATTCAAATACTTTTCCTTTTTTTCTCATTCCGGCTGTATCAATCATAATAAATTCCTCATTATGATATTTTAATACAGAGTCTATAGAGTCTCTTGTTGTTCCAGCAACATCTGAAACAACAACTCTTTCTTCATTTAGAAGGGCATTCATTAAGGAACTTTTTCCTACATTAGGTCTTCCTATGATAGAAAATTTAATTCTATCATCTTCCTCTTCTATTTCTTGCTCTTTAAAGTTCATTGTGACATTATCCATTAGTTCTACAAATCCAGTATTATGAATACTACTAATTGGTATATAAGTATCAAATCCTAATTCATAGAAATCATAAATATTATCTTGAGCATCTTTTACATCGATTTTGTTAATTGCAACGATTACTTTTTTATTACTCTTTTTTAGAATATCTTTTACTAGTAAATCATTTGCAGTTAAACCTTCTTTTCCATCTACGATGAATACTACTACATCTGCTTCTTGAATGGCTATTTCTGCTTGCATTTTGATTTCTGTATTAAAATCCATTTTTGATGCATCGATTCCACCAGTATCAATTAAATAGAATCTTTTTCTGTTGTAGGTTGCTTCTTGATAGATACGGTCTCTTGTAACTCCGGGAAGATCTTCTATAATGGATACTTGCTTTCCTACTATTTTATTAAATAGGGTGCTTTTTCCAACGTTTGGTCTTCCTACTAAAGCAACGGTAGGTAATTTCATGTTATCCCCTCCAATCGAGCAATTATTATATCATACTATTCTCATTATAACATACTTTTTTTATTGTAAAGTTGAATAGTTTCTTTTTAAATCTTTTCTAATTGATGTTATAATTAGAATGGAAGGTGGTTATTTATGAGTAAAAATGAGAAAGAAAAAATACAAAAAAAGAAATGGTATGATGATGGAGATACTGTTACAAGTGCTATTATAGGTATTATTATAGCAGTTATTATTTGTAGTCAGTCTCTTGCTAATGGAGAATTATCTTTTGCTTTATTTAGTAGTGTTATTAATCATAATAGTATTTATTTGTTAGTACTTATTTATTTTATATTAATTAAGTTTAGTGTTGGTAAAAAGTATTTTAATTATTTAAATATATTTTTAATCTTTATATATTTTATTGCAACATTAACTTCTTTATTAACTGTTATTCAGTCATTTTCTTTGACTCCAGCTTTAACATTTATTATGAATTTTATCGTACTTTTATATTTAACTCATACTCTATTTAGAGATACAATTATTTGGACAGATTTTCATTTTTCAAAATCTCCTTTTAATGAATTAACAAATGAATGGTTCTTTTATGCAATGTTTGTCGTTAGTATCATTTTATTAGCAGTTAATTTAATTAGTACTGTAGTAGTATCTGGAGTAATTGTTGCTGTACTAGATACAATTTACTATATCTTATTTGGACGTTATATCTTCTTATATCGTGAATTCTTAGATAGAAAGAAGATTCATGTTGATAATGAGGGTAATTTTGATGAAGTTCGTGGAAAAGTACAAGAAGTATTAGATAAGACGGATATTGATGATAAGATTGTAGAAGGATACAAAGATGTGAAAGAAAAAGTTACTGCTTTTGTAGAAGATAATAACTTAGATGAGAAAGCTAAGAATGTTAAAAATAAAATCGTTGAGACTTCTAATGATGTAGGAAATAGAGTAAAAGATGCTATTTCTACTAAGAAAGTAGAAAAGAAGAAAACTACTAAGAAAGGAGATCAATAATTATGGACTTTTTTGAAGAGATATCAAAACAAAAGAAAGAATTTCCTAAAATACATACTTTTACGAAAGATGTTAAGAATTATGAATTGAATTTTTATCAAGCTTTTGCTATAGGAATGTTTGTTATTTGTTTCTTTTTAGGAATCATATTTGGTAACTTATTTGCAACTTGTGAGACGACTTCTTATTTCTATTCTGATGCGTGTTTGGTAACGGAATTTAACTTTTCTTTGATGATTGTAATTTGGTTTGTTAGTTTGTTAATATCCTTAGTAATATTTGCGATTGGACATATTATTGCTCTTTTGACTTCAATTGACAAAAAACTTCACTAATTTCTTTGGAAACTGTTGATTTTTCTAAAAAAACATGGTAATTTTATTTTGTAAGCATAATATGTGCTTAATTTACATAGGGAGGTAAATATATATGAAAAAAGTTGAATTAGTAGAAGCTGTTGCTACAGCTACAGGTTTAACAAAAGCTGACTCTACTAGAGCAATCGATGCAACTTTTGCTGCAATCACAAAAGCTTTAAAGAAAGGTGACAAAGTTCCTCTAGTAGGATTTGGAACATTTGGTGTTTCAAAGAGAGCTGCAAGAGAAGGACGTAATCCTAGAACTGGTGAAACAGTTAAAATTGCTGCTAGAAAAGCTGTTACTTTCAAAGCTGGATCTGCTTTAAAAGACGCTGTAAACTAATTATATAGTGTAAAAAAAAGAACCTTTAATTCGGTTCTTTTTTTTTGAATATGATATAATGATGATAGTAGGTGATAATGTTCATGTTAGATGCTGGTCTAAAATTATTAAAAGAGTTAACCAGTCATTCCTATCAAGCTTATATAGTAGGAGGCTTTGTTCGTGATTATTTACTAGGAATAGAATCTAATGATATTGATATTACGACAAATGCTACTCCAAAACAAATTAAGGCTATTTTTGAAGATAGCTGTTTGCCGAGTGAAGATTATGGTTCTGTTACAGTCGTTTTAAAAGGAATTCATTTTGAAATAACTACTTTTCGACGTGAAATAGAATACATTAATAATAGAAAACCAATTGAAATACAATATATTGATGATTTATATGAGGATTTAACAAGAAGAGACTTTGTTATTAATACTTTATGTATGGATGAAAATGGAGAAATTATCGATCATTTAGGTGGTAGGGAAGATATTAAGAATAAAATCATTCGTACTGTAGGGGATGCTACTCATAAGTTTTCTGAAGATAGTTTAAGAATTCTTAGAGCGATTCGTTTCGCAACGATACTTGATTTTACTTTAGATGATGATGTAAAAGAAGCTATTAAAAATACAAAAGGATTATTAAAAGGTTTATCAAATACTCGTAAAAGGGATGAATTAGATAAGATATTTACCAGTCCTAATTATAAAAAGGGTATTCAATTACTATTAGAATTAGGTTTAGAGGAAGAATTAGATATTCCTAATCTATCTAAAGTATTAGATACTGAGGCAATTAGTTTATTAGGTATATGGAGTATATTAGATGTTACGGATAAATATCCTTTCCATAAAAATGAATTAGATTTAATTCGTTCTATTCGAAAAGTATTATCTTGTAATAATCTAGATCCAATGGTTTTATATCATCATGGATTATATGTAAATAGTGTTGCGGGTGAAATTAAAAAACTAGATATTAAAAGTATTACAGAGGCTTATAATGGACTTGTTATTCATTCTAGAGGTGAGATTGCGATTCACTCAGAAGATATTATGAAATTACTAAATAAAGAGCCAGGAAAATATTTAAAAGATATTTATGATGATTTAGAGAGAGAAATCTTATATCGAAGACTTAGAAATGATAAAGAGAGTATTTCGGATTATATATTAAAACATTATTAGGAGGTTACTATGAAGAAAGTTGGATGGATTATAGGGGAGTTTATATTCCTATTTCTTCTCGTTTTACCTGTTTTTGCGGAAAACTATGAAGTAAATTCTTATATTCCAGTTGATGGTAGTGCTACAGTGCATACTGAGAAATTTGATTATAATGATTTTACTTTTTCTAGTGAGAAAAATGAGAAGGGAAATGGAAAGCTTGTTTTCTCTTCTATTCATAATAATACGATGAGTAAAGCTGCGATTAGTATTAATGTTTTATTATTTGATGAAGATAAGAAAAATGTAGGATATTTAACATATTGTTCTGATAAGGATTATACAAATGATTCTAATAGAGGGTTTAAATTAAATGGGGGAGAGGCTCAACCTTATACTATTGATGTTACTAGTCGTTTCTTTGTAGAAGGGAAAGAATTAAAAGATGTATTTTATCTAGTAGTAGTGGATGAAAATAAATATTGTCAAATTGGTGGATATGATCAATATGCAGGACTTACTTTAGATGAAATTCAAGGAAATACTCTTCCTGAGGCAGAAAATCCTGTATTTACTTTTATTGAAAGTGTTGTTAAAAATCGATCATTAATGATTTTGATTGGTATGATTGCTGGATCATTATTTGCATTAATCTTTGTAGGAGCAATCTTAAATAATTTAAATTATAAAATGCATGGAAAAAGAACAATTCTTTGTTATATCCCAATTACGAATGTGTATATTGGAGTACGTTTAGCTTTTGGTAAGATTATTGCGATTATTTATATTATTTTCTATTTTGTCTCTTGTGGATTAATGTATTATGGAGTAAATATTGTGTTACTTGTATTTTCTGGTATATGGGTACTTGCTTTCTTAATAGATATTATTAAGATTATTACTAGAAAATATGAATTATTCTATTTAGATCCTTCTATGAAGAATTCTATTGATGAAGATGCTTTGGATTCTTCTACTACTACGGTTGATTTAAGTTATAGTAATCAGCAATTACCTGAAGAACATATAGAAGGGAAAAATACAATATCTTCTGGAAGTAATCTTGATACGGAAGAAGAAGATACGGATTTAACGAAGTTATTTCGTTAGATTCTTTTTTTTTACAAATTGTGTTATTATAGAGGCATAAATGGATGGAGTTGATAGTATGAAAACTTCTAAAATTATGGATTATTATAAAGATGGGAATGTAGTGATTCCATTATATTTACTTAAGAATTATCAAAAATGGAATTTAGAGTTACTAGAATTTGTATTTCTTATGTATCTTTATCACTTGGGAAATCGATTTGTATTAAATCCTAATAAGTATTGTGAAGAATTAGGTTTTACTTTAGAAAAAGTAATGGAGTTGATTGATTCTTTAACTGAAAAAGGATTTATACGAGTAGAGGTAGAAAAGAATGATAAAGGTATTATGGAAGAGGTTGTATTATTAGATGATTTTTATCAAAAGATATCTTTACTAGTAGTAGAGGAAGAAGTAGAAAATCATAATAATGAGGAATCTTCTGTGTTTGGAGAAATTGAAAAAGAGTTTGGTAGAACTTTAAGTCCAATAGATTATGAAATTATTAAAGCTTGGTTGGATAATCATTCTGAAGAGGTGATTTTAGAGGCTGTTAGAGAAGCATCTGCCAATGGAGTTTCTAGTATTCGATATATTGATAAGATTTTATATGAGTGGAGTAAACTTGGAATTGAAACTATAAAAGATGTAGAGAATATGAAAAAGAAGAAACATAAAAAAGAAGAAAAGGAAGAAAACAAAGATATTGATTTAGATATTATAGATTGGGCTTGGTTTGATGAAGACGAATAAAATACTAGAAGTATTAGATTATTATTTTCCAAATCCTCAATGTGAATTAAATTATCATACAGATTATGAATTATTAATGGCTATCGTATTAAGTGCTCAATCTACGGATAAAAGGGTTAATCAGGTAACTTCTATTCTTTTTCAGAAATATCCGTCTCTAGAGGCCTTAAAAGTAGCAAATAGAGGGGATTTAGAAGAAATTATACATCCTGTTGGTTCTTTTCGAAAGAAAGCAGAATATATACAAGAAATTGCTAGAATACTATGTGAAAAATATCAAGGTATTGTGCCACAAGATAGAGAAGAGTTAATTCAGTTTCCTGGAGTAGGGAGAAAGACTAGTAATGTGTTTTTAAGTGAGTATTATCATTATCCTGCGATAGGAGTGGATACTCATGTAGAGAGAGTTTCTAAAAGATTAGGGCTTGCTTATTCTAAGGATGATGTTTTAACAGTAGAGAGGAAACTAATGAAGAAGTTTCCAAAGGAGAAATGGGCAACTCTACATCTTCAATTGGTATTATTTGGAAGATATCACTGTAAAGCTATGAAGCCAGAGTGTAAGAATTGTTTATTACTAGATATATGTCATGAAAAAAAGAAGAACTTGTAGTTCTTCTTTTTTATGGTGTTGTTTTATTTTCAGGATCCGTTGGTTCTTCAGGATCTGGTTCTTCAGGTTCTGGATCAGGTGGTGGAGCCATCTTTTTAACTTCAATTGTTGCTGGCTCAGATTGAATATCATTGTAAGAACGATAGGTTGCTATAATTTTATATACTCCATAGATATTATCTGGCTTATAGGTATAAGTTGTCTTATCTGTCCAGGTAATTAATACATCATCTTTATAGACGTTATATCCAAATGTTCCGTGAGATGCATCTCCAAGTACTCCTGGATCTACAGCACCCCAAGATAATGTAATAGAACCATTATTTTCACTAGCGGTTAATCCTGCTGGTGGAGATAAACGATAATTTGATAAATCGTATTCTGTTGGTTCTGTACCTTTCTTGAACCATTCATATACTGCTTCTTGTCCTGGAGCTGCTAGCTTAGCAGGGTTACTTCCTGCAGCAACGGCTACTCTTGTAACACTTGCAGGTGCATTAAATTCTCCTCTGATTCCTTCGATTGCACCAGCGTAAACTAAGGCTCTAAATAATCTATCTTTTTGTACAGTTGCTGGTACGTTATGAGATACGTATCCTTGAGCAATAGATTCCATTGTGAAATCATCATATCCATACCATAACGCCATTGTTGTTTTTGTAGAGAATCCAACAATCCATGAATCTCTTACAGCATCCCAAGGCATGTTGTAATCATTCATTGTTTTTTCATCAAAGTTAGTAGTACCAGTCTTACATGCAATATTTACAAGTTTTGGTCCTCCATCTGTTAAGGCAACATCTTGTAAAATACTTGAAATCATGAATGCTGTTGAATCAGACATAACTTGTTTTTTATTTGATTGATGTTCTATTACTTCTCCTGTTTGTCTATATTGGAATTTTGTAATAGAATATGGTTCATTATAATATCCACCATTAGAGAATGCTGAATAAGCACCTGCTAATTGTAATGGGTTTACTCCAGTGAAGGCTCCAATTGCATGAGCTTCATGAAGAGAAATTGTGTCTCTTGTATCTGTTTCATCTTGTTTATTAACGCATCTACCAGTTGTTCTATTATATTTATATCCAGAATCACATACTTCTGGGGTAATTCCTAGATTTAATACGAATTCTTTTACTTTTGAATTATCGTTTTGTTGGAATGCTTTTAAGGCAGGAATATTACGAGATAGGGATAATGCTCTACGCATTGTCATCCATCCCATGTATCCACCATCCCAGTTATGAATTGCTCTTCCTCCAGAATATGAGTAAGGGGCATCTTCAAACATTTGATAAGTTGACCAGTTATTGAATTCAATTCCTGGACCATAATCAAATAATGGTTTAGCGGTACTTCCTGGCTGACGTTTAATTTGAGTAGCATAGTTCAAAATTCTTGCTTTACTATAACTACGTCCATTAATATTTCTACCATTACCAATTGCTAGGATAGCTCCTGTATCAGAATCTAGAACAGCTACTCCGGTTTGAATTCTATCATTAATCCATTCATAGCTTTCTCCTGATAATACAGAGTTAACACCAGCTTGTCTTGCTTTATCTAATGTTGTATATACAAGTAATGGTGTGGTATATGGATCAACACCATATTTATCTACTAATTCTTCTGCTACGGTATCAATGAATCCTTGATATGGGTTTTCATTGGTTAGACCTGCATCATGTGTTAAATCTTCAACAGGAATAGAGTTGGCGATTTCTTCTTCTTCTTTAGTGATATATCCAGCTCTTCTCATTAAGTATAGAACGGTTGCTCTACGATCAGCAGCATTATCTGGATTTACTGTTGGTCTATAGTAGTTAGGAGATTTAAACATACCTGCTAGAATGGCAGCTTCACTTAAATTTAAATCTGAAACAGATTTTCCAAAGTAAGCATTAGATGCTTCTTCTACTCCGTAAATGTTTCCTCCTAAGAAGTGGTTATTAACATAATATTCAATAATTTGTTCTTTTGAATATTCTTTTTCTAATCTAAATACAGCTAAATAAATATCTTCAAATTTACGAATAATTCCAGCTTTACCTGAAGTTTTTTGTCCATAGTGGTCTGTAAAACTATTCTTAACTACTTGCATGGATAGAGTAGAAGCTCCACCGGCACCAGATTTTCTTAATAATTGATTAATAGTTGCCATTAAAAATCTTGGTGCATCTAGACCATTATGTTGGAAGAATCTAGAGTCCTCTGTTGCGATAATAGCATCTACTAATACTTCTGGTAATTCTTCATAGGTAACTTTTTCTCTTTTTTCTGATCCAATTTTTGCAATTTCTGAACCATCAGATGCATAAATACGAGTAATTTCCATTGTATTTAGGAGTGATACATCATATTTTGGATCTGCTTGAGATTTGATATATAAGATAAATGCTCCAAAAGCAAGCATAACTGATATACCAATTAATAGAATAAAGATTAGTAATAAGTTAATTAATCTTCTTCTCTTTTTTCCTTTTCTAGTAAAGATATATACTAATCCTAAAACTATAAATAGAACTACTGCAATGGCTGCTGTATATAATTTTCCTAATTTTAAATAACAAATTAATAGTACAGCAATGATTGCTAGAAGAGCAGCTATTTTAATTTGTATTCCTACTTTTTTTCTTAAGCGTATTCTTCCTTTTACTTGTTTGGTACTATTTGATGTATAAGAAGTTCTTTTTTTGATTTCTTTTCTCTTCTTAATTTCTCTCTTTTTCATTTTGATACCTCCAATAAGTTATCAATTATTTTTAAATAATCAATTCTTGGTCTATAGTTATCTTTTAATAGATAAGCCTTCTCTTTGAAATAGGTTAATGGAATAGATTTTCTTTCTTTTTCTTTTAAAAAATCTAAAAAGTCTTTTGCCATTAACAAATATGTTTCATTTATTGTGGTAAAACGTACTATTAAAAAGGCTATTCCTCCATTTTTATCAATATTTTCTAGATGTTTGATTTGATGGGGATGAATATTAGATAGAGAAAAAGATGTTTTACTTTGTGTTTCTTTTGCCTCGAAATCTATATAATATCCTTTGTATAAACCGTTATAATCTGTAGTTGATGGAATTGTGAAAAATGCTTCTTTAATGACAGCTTTATCACGGGATGGATAATCTACTTTTGTAATCTTAATAGGTGTTGGTTTTTTATATATGTAAGCTTTTTCTATTACACGATAATAATCATTAGAATCATTTAATTCTCCTTCTAATGTCATTCCGCGGTTCTTATAAGATGTTTCTTTATTAGAACTAACCTTACTAATTTTCTTAACACCATTTGGATAGTTCATCTCATCACCTATGTTTCATTATACTATAAAAAATCTTTTTTTACCATAGATTTTTCTATGGATTTATGATTTAAAGAAAAGGGTAAAGAATTGACAAAAAACCTAAGAAATGACATAATACTAATGTAAGGGATTGGTGATAAATATGTATCAAAATAAAATCAAATTAAATCCTCAAGATATCCTTGAAAAAAATTTTAAAATTGATACTAGAGGATATCGTTTAAAGGAAGTAGACCAATTTTTAGATGATATTATTAGTGATTATGAACAATTTTTGGAAATCATTAATAATCTTGAGAAAGAAAAAGCAGATTTACTTACAGAAATTATGAATTTGAAACAAGAATTACGTAATTCTAAATTAAATATGGAAGTTGCTTCTAATAGTAGATCTAGTGGTGAAGTTACTAATGTTGATATCATTAGAAGACTATCTCAACTTGAAAAAATGGTTTACGGAACTAGAAGTAATGATATAGAAGACGACAATTAATATAGAAACAAACGCTGGGAGTCTTGAACTCCTTGAGGAAAGTCCATGCTCACACAGTCTGCGATGACTGTAGTGTTCGTGCTCAGGGAAAAAATAACCTGAGGTAGCTAATAGCTAACGGCGGATGATGTCCTAAGTCAATGATATGGAATAGTCTGTAAAGTGCCGCAGTGACGATTCTTTTCGAAAGAAAAGGGTGAAACGTGGTAAACCCCGCGAGTGAGAAACCCAAAATTGGTAGGGGAGTCTTAACAAAGGAATTGAACAGAGTTAAGGACTAGGAAACTAGTAGATAAATGTTTGTTGCCCGTAAGGGTACAGAACATGGCTTATTTATATTATTTGTTTATAATCGAGGTGTTTATGAAAGAGTTAGGAGAGTATTTAAAGCGAACTAGAATTAGCAATGGTGTCAGTATTACAGAAGCTTGTGAAGACCTTGAATTTTCTACCTCTCAACTTGAAAATATTGAAAGTGGAAATGTAAAAGCTTTTAAAGATATTTATGATTTGAAGAATTCTATTAAAGCATATGCTAAATATTTGGGACTTGATTCCGATAAAGTAGTAGATGAATTTAATGGATTTTTATTTCAACATACATCTAGAATATCTTTAGATGATATTGAGGCAGCACAAAAGAAAAGAGAAGAGGAAGAGGAGAAGAGAATAAAATCTCCTTATACCAAAGAGTATAAAGAAAAAGTTAGTATTTTACCTTTTGTGTATGCTTTTATTGCTATTGTATTATTTGCGGGAGCTTTATATTTGATTATTAGTCATATTAATAAAGCACCTGAGATCACAGATGAACTAAAGGTTAATAGAGAGGAGATTATTTATGAACTTGCCTAATAAAATTACGGTGGCTAGACTTGCTTTAACAGTTGTGATTATTATACTATTATGTGTTCCTTTTTCTTATTTTGGTATTAATTTTCCAAAGTATGATTTCAGAGGAATTACGATTGAGTTGCAATATATTATTGCTGGTGTATTCTTTATTATTGCATCACTTACAGATTTCTTAGATGGATATATTGCTCGTAAGTATAAATTAGTTACAGATACTGGTAAAATGTTAGATGCAATTGCTGATAAAGCATTAGTAAGTCCAATCTTAATTATTCTTGCTTGTAATGGATTTATTCCTGTTATTATTCCAGTTATTTATATTACAAGAGATATTGTTGTAGATGCTATTAAGATGCAAGCTGCTAGTAAAGGTAAAGTAGTTGCTGCTATTAAATCTGGTAAGTTAAAAACAGCTGCCATGATGGTTGGTACTACTTTGGTGTTCTTCTATAACATGCCATTTGAATTTATCAATGTTCGTGTTGATTTATTCTTATTGTATTTTGCATGTATTATGGCAATTGTAAGTGCTGTAGAATACTTTAAATTAAATAAAAAATTATTATTTGATAAATAATAGGTTTCAAAATTCTCTTTTTACTAAGAGAATTTTTTATTTTGACCTAAAAATAGTTTACAATTTTATAAAACATCTGTTCGAAAAAGTATTGCTTTTTTAAAAAATGTATTATACAATAATTTTGTAAGTTATTTACAAGGAGGAAAATCAATGGCTGTAAGTAAAGAGGCTACTAAAGATAAAGATAAAGCTTTAGAGCAAGTATTAAATGATATTGAAAAACAATTTG
>JAEEGL011747397.1_pt1 | contig 24635 bp, 25 predicted proteins | sample 9134231 | NCBI WGS metagenome assembly JAEEGL01 (sample SAMN16246548, study PRJNA631951) | gut metagenome | biome: gut microbiome; feature: rumen; material: fiber-attached | host: Bos | place: Iran: Karaj | collected 2018-10
ATCTTGAAGTCTTCTGCCAATACTTACAGCACTTCTTTTTTCTACCGCTAAATCAGGAAATTCTTCAATTGCAATTTTTGATGCACTATAGATACTAGCTCCTGCTTCTGAGACAATTACGTATTTACAATTTAGATTATATTTTTTAATCATCTCTGCCATGAATTTTTCACTTTCACGACTTGCAGTTCCATTACCAATAGCCACAATATCAACATTATATTTCTCAATTAAATTTTTAACTATTAACATTGATTGCTCAACTAACTTGTCTTGATTGCTTCCTTTAATAAAAGGTTTAACCACAACCGAATCTAAGTATTTACCAGTTTTATCAATAACTGCTAACTTACATCCATTAACATAACCTGGATCAAATGCTAATACTGTTTTTTCTTTCATCGGAGGTGTTAATAATAATGACTCTAAATTTTTAGCGAAATTACTTATTGCTGCATCTTCCCCAATTATTGTTAAATCACTTCTAATTTCTCTTTCAATAGATGGCTCTATCAATCGCTTGTAACTATCTTCGATAGCATCTTTTACTTCATTAACTACGAATGATTTATCATTTTTTATAAGTTTCTTTTCTAAATAATCTAAAACTCTATCTTTATCATATTCGATAGAGACACTAAGAACATCTTCATTTTCACCTCTGTTTAATGCTAAGATTCGGTGTGGCTTAATATACTTTATTTTTTCTTCATAATCATAATACATATCATATATTTTATTTTCATCAACTGCATTTTTCTTTATCTTACTTCTAATAGTTCCATAGTTGTATGTATTATCTCTAATAGCTTTTCTAAATTTAGCATTATCACTTATCCACTCTGCAATAATATACTTAGCACCTTGAATAGCATCTTCAATTGTTTTAACATTTTCAGTAATATATTTCTTAGCCATATCCTCTAAACTACCATTCGTAGGAAATGCCATTATTTCTTTAGCAAGCGGTTCTAATCCGTTTTTAATGGCTTCTGTAGCCTTAGTTTTCTTCTTTTCTTTGTATGGCCTATATAAATCTTCCACCTCAACTAATTTACTAGCCTTCATTATCTCTTCTTTTAGTTCGTCTGTTAATAATCCTTTTTCATCGATTAATCTAATAACATCTTCTTTTCTTTTAGCAAGACTAACTTGATATTCATATACCTCTCCAATACTTTTAATTTGCTCTTCATCAAGTGCTCCTGTTGCCTCTTTTCTATATCTAGCAATAAAAGGAATTGTATTACCTTCTTCCAGTAATTTTAGTACTGTCTCGACCTGAGTGACTTTAACTCCTAATTCTTTAGCAATTTCATTAATTATTATTTCGTTCATTGTCATCCTTCTTTCTATACACATGTATTATTATAACATAAATAAAACAAAAAGATGAGTTTTTACTCACCTTAACATCTGTATTGATATTCTAATTTATACTTTTTACCATCAATTAATGCGTAAAGATAATCATCTACATTATCAATCATACCACTCTTATCATCTAATGGTTTACCATAATTCGGATTGGCAATTGAAACTATATCAGTAACATTAGAATAATTTAACTTTTCCAATTGATGGAATTTATTAAGATTTCCATTATCCGTATCAATTATTTGGATAACGTATACATTACCGTTTTCGGTTAAAAAATAAAATACTGTTTGATGACTACATTGATATCTATTAAAATAGAAATATTTTATTTTCTCATTTATAATTGAAATTCTTTCTTCACCTACGAATAATACACCATCTTTAATAAATATATCATATTCTTCTTCATCCCAAAAAATATCAAGTCTAGCATATGTTGATGAAGCAACTACATAATCCTTATCGCTAACACTTGTTCCAGAATCATTATCATTTCCTTTTTTAATGAATAACACTCCTATTAATAGTGCTAAAATAAGAATTATTAAAACAATCAATACAAAAATAATTATTTTCTTCTTCATTCCATCTCTCCTCATTATAAATATAGCACTATCTTAATCTTTTTTAAAGGCATAATTATAAAAAGAAAAAACAAGTGTCAATCACTTATTTATTCTGTCGGCATAAGTAATAGATTTATCACCATATTTTTTCTTTATATCATTAAGAGCCTTCTTTAATTCTTCATCAATGTTTTCTTCTTTCTTGTCAGCTTTATTATCGAGAAGGGATAATTGAACTTTATACTTATCTGTTAAATTAGCTACACCTACACATAGACTTCTAACTTTTTTATCTCCCTCAGGATTATATATTTTATCAAATAATAAACATGCTTTATCATATATTTCTTGATCAGTATTTATTAGATTATCTAATACCATTTGTTTACTTACTTTAGAAAAATCATGATATTTAATCCAAATTGATACATTTGCAGCATACATCTTCTTTTTTCTTAATCTTCTTCCGGTATCCATCGATAATTCATATAATACGTGTTTAATTTCATCAATATTAGTGTAGTCATATGGTAACACAACTGAAGTAGATATACTCTTTGGATTTCCTCTATCACTTTCAACAATACTTTCATCTATTCCATTAGCGTATTCCCACATCATCTTACCCATACTTTTAAAATGTCTAACTAAGAAATCAACATCGGTATTGGCAAGGTCACCTATTGTATGGATATTTAAATCATGCAGCCTCTTGCTACTTGATTTACCAATCATGAATAAATCATCTACCTTAAGCGGCCACATTTTATCTTTAATCTCATTATTAAATAGTGTGTGTACCTTATCAGGTTTTGAAAAATCACTAGCCATTTTTGCCAACAATTTATTATTACCAACTCCCACATTAACGGTAAAACCAAAATTATCACGGATCTCGTTCTTGATTTTATAGGCTAGTTTAACTGGATCTCCATATATTTTATAACTATCTGTATAATCGACAAAACATTCATCTATTGAATATCGTTCAATGACTTTTGAATAATTACATAGATAGGTATACATTCTGTCAGAATACTTTTTGTATACTTTAAAATTAGGAGGATATACCTCTAGATATGGACACTTCTTTCTTGCTGAATAAAGTGTCTCAGCTGTTACAACACCTTTCTTTTTAGCGGGCATACTCTTAGCTAGAACTATTCCATGTCGAGTAGCTTCATCACCACCAATTACTGCATATCTATTTCTGATATCAACTTTAGCCCCCTTATTAAGCATATCAACTGCTGTCCATGATAAAAAAGCATTATTACAATCAATATGTAGAATAATTCTTTCCATAACAGCCATCTCCTAAAAAAATTATAACAAAATAGAAGTCTTTCTTCAATAATTCAGCCTTTATAATTGAAGAAAATATTAAAATATGTTATACTTACTACCTGAGAGGACTGATAAATATGATTAATAGATTAGAAGCCATATTGAAACGTTACAATGAAATAACTGAAGAATTAGCTAATCCAAGTGTTGTAAGTGATATTAAAAAAATGACCGAGTTATCAAAAGAACAGAGGAGATTAACTCCAATTGTTGATATATACAAAAAGTATAAACAAGTTCTTGAAGATATTGAAGCTGCTAAAGAAATGCTTCATGACCATGAAATGCAAGAATTTGCTAAAGAAGAATTAGCAGACCTTAATAATCAAATTGAATCAATGGATAAAGAACTTGAAATACTTTTACTACCTCATGATCCAAACGATGAAAAAAATGTAATCGTCGAAATACGTGGGGCTGCCGGTGGCGATGAAGCCAATATCTTTGCTGGCGATTTATTTGATATGTATACGCACTATATTAATCAATTCGGTTGGAAAATTGAAATATTAAATGAAGAACCTGGCGCTGCTGGTGGATACTCTCAACTTGAATTTATGATTAAAGGGGAGGGAGCTTATTCCAAATTGAAATATGAGTCTGGTGCTCATCGTGTCCAAAGAGTTCCTGAAACCGAATCTCAAGGTCGTGTTCATACTTCAACAGCTACTGTTTTAGTAATGCCTGAAGCCGAAGAATTTGATTATGAATTAGATGAATCAGAAGTTAGAATTGATATAACTCGTGCTAGTGGTAATGGCGGTCAAGGAGTAAATACTACCGATTCTGCCGTTAGACTTACCCATATACCAACAGGTATTATTGTATATTCCCAAACAGAACGTAGCCAAATAAAAAATAAAGAAAAAGCCTTTAAAATATTAAAGACAAGATTATATGATTTAAAATTAAGAGAACAAGAAGCCGCCAATGCTGCTGAAAGAAAGAGTAAAATTGGTACTGGCGATAGATCAGAAAAAATAAGAACTTATAATTATCCACAAAACAGAGTAACAGACCATCGTATTGGTTTTACATCTATGAATCTTGATCGTATTATGACCGGCGAATTAGGAGTTATTATCGAGGCCTTAATAGCTGAAAATCAAAGATTAGAGTTAGAAAATCATGAAATATAATAACAGTGATATTGAATATCTAAATAAATATATAAAAGAAAAAAAACTTGATGATAACTATTATAATGAAGCCATTAAAGAACTAACTAAAGGCAGACCAATACAATATATTATTGGTAATGTATCATTTTATGGATATCAATTTATGGTTAATGAAAATGTCTTAATTCCTCGCTTTGAAACCGAATTACTTGTTGATAAGACTATCCATATGATTAATAAATTATTCAAAGATAAAAAAATCGAGATAATTGATTTAGGTACCGGTAGTGGATGTATTGCTATTACCTTAAAAAAAGAATTAAACTGTCATGTTAGTGCCCTGGATATCTCTAAAGAAGCTTTAGCTGTTGCCAGTGCTAACGCTGCCTTAAATAATGTCAATATAAAAATTATAAATGCCGATATGAGCACTTATAACGACAATAAGTATGATGTAATCATTTCTAATCCCCCATATATTGCCTATGATGAAGAAATAATGGATATTGTAAAAAATAATGAGCCTCATACAGCCTTATATGCCGATGATAATGGCTTATACTACTACGATAGAATAATTCAAAATATTCCTAAGATTACTAAAGATAAATATCTTGCTTGCTTTGAAATAGGTAGTACTCAAGCAAAGAGTATTGTTGATATTGCAAATAAATACTTAAAAGATGTATCTATAACTGTTGAAAAAGATTATTCAAATTTTGATAGATTTATCTTTATAACTAATATTAAGGAATAATATTCCTTTTTTTGTTTAAATAGATAAATATACTACCAATATATCTTTAGGTGATAAAATGATAAAGAAAGTTTTTCTAATAATTCTAATTTTGGTAGTTATATATACTTATAAAATAACTGAACAAAATATAATAATTCCTGAATCATCTATAAGATTAAGAGTTATTCCTAATAGTAATAATGCCGAAGATATTTACATAAAGGAAAAAGTAAAAGTATATTTAGAAGATAATATTTACAAGATTACTAACGATATAGATAATATTGATGAAGCTAGAATTATCATTAAAGAGAATATACCAGTTATAAACAAGAATGTTGATAATATTTTTTTAAAATATAATTATCATCTACCATATAATATAAACTATGGAAATAATTATTTCCCAGAAAAAACATATAAGGGGATAAATTATAAAGAAGGATACTATGAGTCACTAGTTATAACAATTGGAGAAGGTAAAGGAGACAATTGGTGGTGTGTTTTGTTTCCTAGTTTTTGCTTAATAGACAAAGATAATACTGAATATAAATCAATTATCAAAGAAATATATAATAAATATTCTAAAAAAAATAAAACTGAGTAATATTAGATAGGTGATATCATGTCTTCATTCATAACCATACTTTTAATCGGGATAAGTCTAAGCATGGATGCCTTTTCATTATCTCTAGCATATGGTATGATTGGCATGAATAATCGTGATAAACTATCCTTATCAACAATTGTTGGTATATATCATTTCATTATGCCCCTAATAGGTCTATCGTTAGCATTATTAATATCTAACTTCAAATTCATTAATTTTAATATAATTGCCATAATTATTCTTATATATATTGGCATTGACTTAATCTTATCCAATTTCAAAGAAAAAACTACTATAAAAAATAACTATCTTTTATTTGGCCTATCCGTAAGTATCGACAGTTTATCCCTAGGTATTGGCTTAAAAGCCATCACCAATAATTATCTTCTAGCAGCAATAGTATTCTCTATATGTAGTTTCATGTTTACTTATTTAGGGTTAATGTTAGGAAATACTATTGCTAAGAAATTAGAAGCATATTCTAGACTATTTGGCGGAATAATGTTAATTATTATTGCTATTATTATGTTAACACAACAATTTTATTGACAAAATACTTATTTCATGGTAAAATTACAAACGTACTGGCGGAATTGGTGAAGTGGTTAACACATTGGATTGTGGTTCCAACATGCGTGGGTTCGATTCCCACATTCCGTCCCATTAAAAAAATAAAGCTAACTTTAGGTTAGCTTTTTCTATATATAAAAAGGACATCAAAATGTCCTTAAAAAAATTCTAAATGACTGCCTGTTGCAACCAGTACTAAAACAAGCTCATCATCTATATATTGATAAATTACCTTCTTCCTTTTTTGCGTTGTTCGGCAGACAATTTATGCCATTGAAATAACAAATCCTCACAAGCGACTCTTCTTTGAGCTTCTTCAATAATCTTTTCAATACGACCATCTTGATATGCCGTAACAATTTCACGAGCACTAAATGTATTATATGCATCTTCATTTAAATACATACAAGCAAGATGACCACCTTCCTCAATATCTTTTATTAAATCTTTATTTCTTTTTTCTCCACCAATAGCTAATAAAACCTTTTGTTTTAGTGCTTGTGGAATCTCCGGAATTTCCATAAAATCCTCCTTTATTGTCTAAAGTATAACATAAAAATTAAGTATTTTAAATATTATGTTTTTCTTTTTTACATTTTTTATTGAAATATGTAAATTTTATATTCTACTTATATTAAAAATTAACCAAATTATTAATGATAATACCCAAGGATATTAATATCATATTATATTTTATATATAAAATTGCTGCTGGCAATTTGCGGTAATACCATCTAACCTGATAAAAAAATAGTAGAATAATAATTATAAATATCTTATATTACTAACAAAATATGGTTAGCAACTAGTTATTTATTCGTCCCATTAAGTATATAGTTGCTAACCTTCACTTTAGGTTAGCTTTTTTATTATCATTTTTCTTAAAATATTTTTGCAAAAAAATACACTACATCTGAAAGTTAAAATATTTATAAATTAAATTTAAAAATATATTGAATGAAGTTATCTATTTTGTTATAATAATAATCATTCAGGTGGTAAAAATGGAAAAACTAGATAATAATTTATCGAAAATTGGAAAAAAGGAATTAAAGGAAATATATTGGTCTGCTAGATGTATGGATATTAAAGATAAAAGATTAGATAAAATAAAAGAGGCTTTGTATGAACTTACTAATCTTTGTCAATATAGTTATGAAACATATAGTGATTTATTGTGTATTTTAAATGATTTTTCCGAAGAAACTCTTAAGAAAATAACTGAGGGGAGCTTTACCAAATTTTATAGGGAATTCTATAAAGGTACTAGTGGCATGCCCGAAGACTATGACGTATGCACGGAGTTACTAATATTAATATATACTAATTATAAAAAAATAAATACCTATGAAGAATACAATGCTTGCTGCCAATATATAGGTCATTTAAAGAGAAGAAAAGATAAAAAAATGTTTTATTTGTTAAAACGCATTAATCCTATATTAGGTACATTACTTTGCAATTATACCAGTACTATTGATTATAAAACAAATGAACATAATCCTCTTGGTACATATTATCAAGCCTTAGGTAAAATAGAAAGTCAGTTATTAATAGCATTTATGATGAATGTTGATAATTATGGATATCTTTATCAAATGCCTGCCACTATTACTAGTTTAATTATTGAAAATTTAACTGAAGAACAAGTAATAAAAATATCTCAGTTTATGCAAACAAAAAATACTAATGTATTTCTAGCAAAAGAATTATTAGATATTTGTTATTTTGTCTATTGCAACAGGGATAAATTTACTATGAATGAGCCATTTGATAATCAAACCAAATCAAAAGTAAAAAATGTGTAAATGAAAAATCAACATATATTGTTGATTTTTATCTTGCTTTACTATTATTTTTAATAAACTCTTGATATTCCTTATCAAAAAAACCATAATCCATTTTTGTTTTAAGAATTCGGTAAACTGAAATATCTATTCTTTCTAGCGGTATTCTTCCACTATCAATTCCTTTATAAATGGTATTATATGCTTCTGTAATATCTTGCGGCATTAAAAGAAAATCATTACCTGCTTCAATGCATCTTAAATAGATATCTTCATTTGTAAAATAATTAGCGAGCGCCCTCATCTGTAATGAATCGGACATTACTAATCCCGTGTATCCCATTTCATTTCTAAGTAAATCGTTTATCATAACTTTCGATAAACTTGCCGGCGTATTGTCACCTGTTACTTTAGGAACAGCTATATGAGCTACCATTAATCCAGGTAGTTTTTTTCTAATTGCTTCGATAAAAGGTATCAATTCTAACCTTTTAAGTTCATCTAAATCTTTCAGTACAATTGGTAAATCAATATGCGAGTCCTTTGCAGTATCACCGTGCCCTGGAAAATGCTTTCCAACAGGGATTATCTTCTTACTAGATAATCCATCTGCATAAGCTAAAGCCATCTTCTTTACTATTTCACTATCTGTTCCAAATGCTCTATCAGCAATAACTTTGTTTTCTGGATTAGAGAATATATCCAATACTGGAGCCATATCCATATCAACACCAATTTCTTTTAGCTCAGCTCCAATTTTAGTACCTATTTCAAATGCTATATTTATATCTCTGGTCTTACCAATTTCAGCCATTGGTGGATACTTTTCAAAACCAACTCGTTCATCTAGTCTTTGAACCCTACCACCTTCTTGATCTACGGATATCATTGTTTTAATATTGCCAATCTCTTTAATATCAGAAAGTAGTTTTTGAGTTTGTTTATAATCACCAATATTACTCTTAAATAGAATAAAACCTCCCGGATTATATTTATCAAGTATCTTTTCTAATTCCATATTCATATTAAGAGTACCACGATAATCAATCATAATCATCTGGCCTATTTTTTCAGGTAAAGACATATTATTAATTTTATATTTTAAAAATGATTCTTCCATAACCTTACCTAATTATTTTTAAAGTATTTCAAGTGATCTACAACTTCAATAAGATTCATTCCATGTGATCCTTTAACTAATATTGTATCTCCTATATCAATAATTCTATCTATTTCATTAAGTAATGCTTCATTATTATCATAATGATATGCCTCCATCCCACTGTCGTAGCATACATTATATGTTTCACGAGCATTATTGCCTATTGTAATTAGAACATCTATTTTATTATTAATGACACTTTTACCAACTTTTCTATGTATTTCATCGGCAAAATTATCTAACTCTAATATATCACCAAAAATAAATACTTTTCTAGTACTAACTTTTCCTAACATTTCTAAAGCATTATTAACAGAATCTAAACTTGCATTATATGTATCATCGATAATTCGATAATCCTTATGTTCAATTAATTCTAAACGATGTGGTGTTAACTTAAATGATTCTAATGCCTGAATTATTAATTCATTATCAATTCCTAGTTTTTTTCCAACGGCATAAGCAAATAATGAATTATAAATAAATGCTTTTGTTCCTACAGGAATATTTATATAATTATTATCAATATAGAAACTTGATGAGAAAACATTATCTTTAATATTTTTAGCCATATAGTCACTATCATTATCAATACCAACCGTAATTAATTTATCATATCTAACTGTTCTTAACATATCGTTATCATTATTAATTATTAAATACCCATCATTAATCCCATCAGTTATTTCCATTTTAGCTTTAAGAATATTTTCTCTACTTCCCAAGTTACCAATATGGGCTGTTCCAACATTAGTTATAATGCCAATCGTCGGTTTAGCTATATTAGATAGTACATGTATCTCACCTAAATGATTCATTCCCATTTCAACAATTAGTGCTTCATGGTCATCTAATCCTAAAATAGTAAGCGGTACGCCAATATGATTATTCATATTACCAGCGGTACATTTTGTTTTATATGCTTTACTAACAACGGCATATACCATATCCTTAACAGATGTCTTACCAACACTACCCGTAATAGCAATTACCGGAATATCATATAAACTACGTTTATATTTTGCTAACTTTTGGATGGCTTTAATCGTATCATCAACTAAAATAATTGCTGCACTATCATATTTATCATCAAGAACACTTGCATCATCGATGATACATACCCCAGCTCCTTTTTTAATGGCATCCTTATAAAAACTACTACCATTGAAGTTTTCTCCTTTAATGCCAACAAAGACATCTCCTTTTTTAACTTCTCTAGTATCTCTAACAAAGTTCTTACATTCTGTTTTAAGACTACCATTAATAAGCTTACCATCACAAACATTTATAATGTCACTAACATATAACATATTTTTTCCTCCATATATATCATATCATAAAAAATAAAAACTGGTATATGATACCAGTAAATTATACTAATTCTTCTTCTTATTAGACATATAATTTATCATATTGATAATAAAATCTAATTTTGAACTATCTAATTTAATTAGCTCCTTATTTATCAATTTGATTTTACTATCATTATTATTTTCATCATTTTCCCTTAATAATGCATCGATACTAACATTAAAATTATTAGCTAATTTAGTAAGTATTTCAGCACTAGGAACAGATTTATTAGTTTCTATTCTAGATAGATAATTTCTATTAATTTCTAACAGTTTTGCCATATCTGCTTGACTTATATTATTACTATATCTTATTTTTTTAATTTTAGTTCCTATATTCATATATCCTCCTAAATAAATACAAAAGTTATGATAGTTTTATTACTAAAAAAAGTCAATAATAAATTATAAAAATATCATTTTAACCATTGAAAAAGAGACAATTTTGTTATATACTTATTGTAAGTTACAAAAGATATGATACATTTTGAAAGAGGATTATAAATGAAAAGTAGTAGATTATTAAAATATTTTGAAGAATATATAAAAAAAATAGATATGAATAACGCTTGGTCTAAAGCTAAATATTTCCATTCATTAAAATCAATGGATATGGCTAAAATAATCGCCAGTGAATTAGGCATCTTCGATGAAGAAGAAATAGTTATTATTGAATTAATAGCTTTATTTCATGATATTGGTAATTTTGAAAACAAAAACTCTAATTATCTAGATGCCGCTTCTGAAGACAAATCAATGCGTTCTATTGAAATTTTATTTGATGAAGGGTTACTTCGTAAAATAACTGATGAAACTAAATATGATAACCTAATTAAATTAGCTATCTTCTGTCACAATAAAGATGGTTTACCAAAAAATATTGATGAAAAGACAATAAGCATTTGCAATATTATGAAAGACATCTATAAATTAGAAGAATTACGTATGGTTATAAATTATCCTTATATTGATAATCGTATTAATGAATATCCTAGTACATTAGTATATAACGATTTTAAACAATTCAAATGTGTAAAAGAAAAAATGGCTGATAATAATGCCGATAATATTCTTATTGCTTTATCCAATTTATTTGAATTAAATTATAAAATTAGTTATAATATTGTTAAAGAAAAAGAATACATCGAGAAAATAATTTCATCATTAATATTTGAAGATCGTAAAATAGAAAAGTTTTTTCAACAAATTGAAGTTGTTTTAAAGAACTATCTTCAAAAACAAACGAGTTAAATAGTCTATAAGATTATTATAGACTTTTATTTTGCCAAAGAAAGGAAGATAATATGGATTTTTTTGATAAATATGCCCACAATTATGATTTTGGAATTGAACCAATAAAATATAAATACTATCACAGCATTCGTGTTAAAGAAAATATGATCAATCTTGCTAAGAATCTATCGTTGCCTGAAAAAGACATTAAATTAGCATCTTGTATTGGCATCCTTCACGATATTGGAAGATTTGATCAATATATGCTATATCGTAGTTTTGATGATTTTAATTTAGATCATGGTGACTATGCTTGTGAATTAATTGATAAACTTGATATCTTAAAAGAATACGATATTGATAAAGATGATTATGATGTTGTCAAAGCAGCTATTCGTAATCATAATAAATATGCTATCGAGCCAAATCTAACCCACCGTGAATTACTTTTTAGCAAGATGATTCGTGATTGTGATAAATTAGATATTATCTATGCCCTTAGTAGCGAAAAACTAAAGGGAATTGTTAATGAAGATGATGGATCAATACATAAAAATATTAAAGAATCATTTTTTAATGAGGAACAAGCCCTTATTCCTGAAGATTATACTCTAAATGATAAAATAGTAATTTTCTTTGCTTTTATATATGATATAAATTATGATATTACCTTAAACATTATTAAAACAAAAGATTACTATAATAAAGTTTATAATAGATTACACCATCAAGACTTGTTTAGACCATATATAGATAAAGTAAATGAATATTTAAATAAAAGAGTGATGTAAATAAAATATCACTCTTTTAATAATCAATATTATCCCTAAGAACATTAATACCTATTTTATAATAATCGATATCATCCATATTACGTTTCTTATAATTATATATATATGTTAAATTATCTTTCTTAATTATTTTAAATTTATTACCATATCTGTCTCTTAAAAAAAGATTGTCATTTTCATATTCGTCATTAATTAAATACTTAGACGTCATTACTTCTTCATATGAAGAAACAATTAACTCTAAATTAGGATGTTTCTTGTATCTATCAAAATAACATTTTACTAACTCTTGTATCTGCTCTTTATTTAATTCATAAGAAAGCGTAATCCTTTTGACACCTAGCGAATGTAAAAAAGCTACTGTATAAGAATTGACAACATTTAAAGAAACGTCGGTATATACTTCTTTATATTTTTTTAATCCCCCAACTTCACCAATCATAACTGGACTATCATATTTGGAGTACTTTTCAATAACCTTAGGTAATTTCTTAATTGTCTTAGAAATTATTTTATCGGTATATATAATATCATATTTATTCTTAATACTCTCATATTTATTAATATCGCTGATATAACATGCCCTAAGTTGCTCTTTTTTAAAATCAGGAACAGTAATCTCATATTTTTCACGTCTAAATTTAGTTTTATAAAGACGTTTATTATTAAGCATATCAATTGCTTTTCTTCTAAGTTCATTAATTTCACTAAGTGGAATAAATACCATCGGATCAATTAAGACATCTAAATTATTAAACTTATATACCGTATCCCCTAACTTATTTAATTTAGCTATTACTTCTTCTTTAGTTGTTGGCTTATTATTAGCACTAGTAACCATGTTACCATATCCATGAACAATATTATTGCCATCATCTATAATTAATTCTAATCTATTTCCTAATTTAGCCATAAATTTGCCATTAATAATAACTTTTCTTGCTTCTTTAGCAATTTCTTCATTAATTCTATTAGTAATACTGCTATCTAAAGTAATAACTACTTTGTCATACATCTTAACTTCATCGTTAACACGAATACTGATAATATCTCCTTTATGACCTACTTTAGCTAGCTTACCATTGATATAAAAATCATTGACATTTATTCCAATATCATCATTTTTACCAATAACTCTAAGCCCAGAACCGATAGTTATTTCATCGAATAATCTGATTTTAGCTGTTTTATGATGATAATCAACTATTTCCCCAACTACAACTCCCATATGGTTAGGTCTGAAGCCATTAATAATATCATCATTTTTAGCATGATTCAAAAAACCTTTGGTATATTCACGGTTAAATATCTTTTTAAGTTCTAACATATCATCATCATTTATAATAACTTTTTTATATTTATAATAGTTATCGATTGCTTTACGGTAGATACTTACTACTTTATACACATATTCCTTAGATTTCATTCTGCCTTCTATTTTAAAACTATCAATTCCACTATCAATTAAATCACCAATATATTCTAAACTATTCAAATCTTTAGTACTTAAAGGATAATCTCCTTTATTAAGCTTATGCCCAAATTGATCGGTAACATCATATTTAAGTCTACATGATCCAGCACAAGCCCCACGGTTGCCACTTCGTCCACCGATTAGGCTACTCATAAGACACTCACCAGAATAACTAATACATAGTGCTCCGTGAATAAAAATTTCAATCTCTGCTTTAGCATTGTTTTTAATATATTTAACTGTATCTATATCTGTTTCTCTGGCCAAAACAATTCGCTTAACGCCCAATTCTTCTAACAATTTCACCCCATCTAAATTGTGGATGTGCATCTGCGTTGAAGCATGTATTTCTAATTCTGGAAAAGTTTTTCTAACCAAGTCTAACATTCCTAAATCCTGGATAATAATGGCATCAACATTATTCTTATGAATAAATTCAATATATTTGATAAATTCATCAACCTCATTATCATAAATTAATGTATTAACCGTAATATATACTTTTACCCCATATAGGTGAGCATAATTAATGGCCACAATTATTTCTTCATCACTAAAATTTTTAGAAAATGCTCTTGCTCCAAAATTCTTACCACCAATATAAACGGCATCACATCCCGCCTGTATAGCCGCTTTAAGTGCCTCCATATTACCAGCCGGCGCTAATAATTCAACTTTTTTCATATTTTACCCACTTTCTAGAAAAAAGAAATAACTATATGTTATCTCAAATTATCTGTTATTCTTTTAATAAGTTTTTTTGACGAATTGTTAAAATCATTAAGCAATCTTGGATTATTAGTTTTAGCGGAAGCTAAATCATGAAATATTTTGTATTCATCATAACCTATAATTCTTCTATTCCTATAACTATCCATGATTTTTTCAAAAGTTTTTACCTCTGAGATACTCTTATCATGTTCTTCCATATCTCTAATTCCATCATACATTAAATAACTATCCCTTTTAGCAAATAACTCCTTTAAAAAACCATCATGAATAAATGAATATATTCTATCATCTACGATATCATACCCATATATATTATTACGAAATTCAATTAGATTGATTACCTTATGATCATATGTATAGTCTTCGCCATCTTTAAGTGCCTTACGTACATAAAGCGGCTCACATACTGTATCAAATTTTTCAAGCGTATCATGGCTAAAATGACTTATACTATTATCATCACCAATTCCTTTAACAATGCTTATACCAGGATATCCCTTTATTTCATTCTTATCATGTTCATAAAAGAATTGATTATCTTCTGAAAAAATTCCTTTTTTTATTAACATTCCCAAAATAATTATTCTATTAATATCAACATCTGGTATACTTAAAGTTTTTATTAAATAACTAACATAATCTAAGTAATCATGATATGCTTCGATAGCATCTTTGTATTTAACACTATTTTGGTCAATAATTTCACTATTATTTCTTTGTACATTTTTGATTTCTTTTAATTTAAATCTACTAACGTCTTCCATAAAACCACCTAAGGCATATTATATAAAACACATACATATTTGTCAATTAAATACATATATTTAAACATGAATAAATATAAAATAATACTTTTTATAAGTTTCATAATTACTATTTTCTTCGTAAGTAAAGTATATGCTGTAAGTAATAACCAATCCTTGCTTGGTAAAACAATATATATTGATCCGGGACATGGCGGTATAGACTCAGGCACTACTTATAAAAAAATTTATGAAAAAGATTTAAATCTTCTTATGTCAAAAAAATTACGTACTTCATTAGAGACACTTGGTGCTAAAGTATATTTGACTAGAGAAAACGATAAAGATTTATCATTATCAAATAGAAATCGTAAACGAAGCGATTTAATAAGTAGAGCCTATTTAATTAATAAAACAAAACCTGATCTATATCTTTCTATTCATATTAATTATTTATCAGATTCTAGATATAAAGGATTACAAATATTTTATAATAATAAAAATAAAGAAAATGAAAATATAGCCTTATCATTAACTAAGCATATGAAAGAAAAAACATATAATGTAAGAGAACCCAAATATAATAATACTTATTACATGTATAAAAATATAACTGAACCGGGTGTTCTAATTGAATTAGGATTCTTATCTAATCCTGATGATAGATATCGTTTAACCCATGAAGAATATCAAGATAAATTAATTAATAATCTTACCTATAGTATTAATGAATATTTTAATGAAAAAAGTTGAAAAGACTTTTTTTTTATTTGTTTCTATGTTATAATTTTCTATAGTAGGTGACTATGTGTAGGAGGTAACTATGAAATATAAATTTTTAACAAAACTATTTATAATTGTATTATTCTTATTTCCTATGCTAGTAAAAGCAGACTGCAGCGGTGAAATAGAAGAACTATATAAGAAAAATGAAGATAAATTTAAAATCACTTACAAAATGAATTTGGATAATTTAAAATATAATGTTTATTTCTATAATCCACTACCAGGTAAATTTGACTATGCTGTAGGTTTTAGTAAAGATATCAAATGGGAAGAAATTGAGAATAATACTACTGTAGATTATGATGTGCCATCTGGAACATATCAAATATATATTGTAAGTATAGCTCCAGAATGCAATAAAGTAATCTTCAAAAAAACATCTATTACTCTGCCGGAACAAAGTGAACTATCTAAAGATGAGCATTGTAAAGGTATTGAAGAGTTTGTTTTATGCCAACCTGATTATGACAAAGAAATAACATATGAAGATTTTGTATCAAGAACTGAAACTTACCGTAAGACGAAAATAAAAGAAGAAGAAAAAAATAGAGAAAATGAAGAAAAAGAGAGAAACCAAATAATCAGTAATATAGTTAATTATATAAATGACAATATAGTAACTATCGTAATAATTGTAATATTCATCGCTGTCGTGATTGCAAGTTTAATTGTAGGCATCAAATCATTTAGAAAGAGCAGGCGATTAGAATGATTAAAGACTATAAAAAAATACTAATTATGATAATTGCCTTAATATTTATAACTCCCAATATTACTTATGCCACAACTGAATTTAGCTCAACATCATCTTATAGTATTGGCGCTCCACCGGTAGGAGGCGGTAATGGTTATACAGCAACAACAGCCGGGACTTATGCATACTGTCAAAACAATGGGACAGATATAGAAATAACAAATACTGTTGCCGCTGAAGTCTATGCGACTGAAGGAAATTCAATTGGCAGTGCTTTAACAACAATTGATCAGAATTATTACTATTATGCAGGAAGATTTATTGGATTAGATATCTATGAAAAATACAAAAAGAAAATAACAGTAAAAGTCTATTCTGGATTGGCTACCACTACTTTAAAATGTGCTGAGAAAAAAAGGAAATGCAAATCAGGAACTGGAATTTATATAGGATATGATGGAAAGGAAATTTCTCCCGATGACCTTACATATACCGGGAATGGCAATGCTAAAGTAGAAAACCTCCAAATGGTAATTGATGATTCCTTTGAAAACGATGGCGGCGGAACATGGATACCATGCGAATACGAGTACTATAATGCCAATGAAGAAACCGTTTCATGTCAAGGATGCAGCTGCCCATCTGGAAAAGAACTAATTGATAGTAAAACAACATATTCCCCAAATCCAGGAGGATTAGATGATTGCTTAAAGAAATTTACTCCCGGCGACACATCAATAGATGAGGTTTCCCCAGCATTTAAAGTAACATATTATAATAGCAATGACATAAATGATAAAAGCAAAACACAACAAGTGCCAAGTACTAGCATAAGCGTTGAGGGGCCAACAACAATCAAGAATGGCGCCAACGGGAAAGTAACAAAAACACTTATTATGATTATATCGTACAATTTACCAAAGGCATGCGTTAATGTAAAAACTGGTCTAGTTGAATACAAAGAAAAATGTGATAATGATGAGGAATTACCTGCAAGATTTATTGACAAAAATGAAGATAGCGTTAGTAAATACTTTATTCCATTGAATGCCAAATCAGATAGTAATTTTACTTTCTTTATGGAATCAAGTAATGAGACAACTGCTAAAAGAGATGCTGATACATGTATAGGATTCATTGATAAATATCCAACATATTGGCAAAATTTACTTAGAAGAATAGATGGTACCCAATATAATAAAAATGACAGCGTAGCTAAAATTAAAGATATAATACGAAATACTGATAAAGGATGCAAATATGGAATATCTGCTCAGCCCAAAATACTTCAAAGTTTCTATAATGAAGAAGAAAAAAATAAAGTAAAAACCTTGGAAGGATATAGATTTTATTATCGACCAATCGATTATGCTAAACCATTTCCTAATGGCATTCAAAATGGTTCATATTGGAATGGCCTATATGATTCTAAGACAAACATCGTAACGGTGAAAGATCAGAATAATAAAAAAACAGTAACAAATCTTAATAGTTCATTCGAAAAGTTAACATATTTAGCTAGCGACATAAAACTAGATTCCATTCGTCAATTTAATAAGCAACATTTTTATACCAGTTGGGATAATATGAATATAAATGGAAAAAGTGGTTTTATAGGTACTGGCTATGGAGTGACTAGAGTAGGCCAGAATGAATTCTATAAATTAGGATGTGGCCCATCAAATGCTAAATGGGCTGAATGTAATAAGAAAACGGAGGTAAATAGTTAATGAAATGGTCATTTGCTTCCGTAGGCCTAATCGTATTAGGTATGTTTGGAATAATAATTATTATGTTATTTAATGATATAACAGTTAGTAATGAACAGGATTATTACACATTAAAAGATGCTACCGAAGCAGCCATGATAGAAGCAGTTGATGTAGCATATTACAGATTGACCGGTGAAATAAAAATTAGCCAAGAAAAATTTGTTGAAAATTTTACTCGTAGGTTTAGTGAGACATCAATATTTGGACAAGGTAATTATGATGTAGCTTTTTATCAAATTATTGAATATCCTGCTAAAGTAAGTTTACGTATATATGATGATACAGGGACTTATAATATTTACACATACACAAGTGATTCGGAGGCTACGCAGGCTAAAATAGTCAATGAACTATCGGCGATATTGGATGGTAGTAAAGTAGAGCCACCTGCACCGGTGCCAACATCTACATCACAAGTACAAAATGGTCAAAGTACACCATCAATACCAAAGTCAAATCCACCATCATGCCATTGTACATGTTGTTCATGTAATTACCCAGAATGGTGCAGTTGGAACAAAAACAGCGGCAGAAAAATAACTCCTGCTGGTGGTAAGAAAGTATTAGAAAAACAATAAAAAGTATATATAAAAAGTGTATAAAAGAAAGGAAGGAAAGAAATGAAAGGATTAAGTAAATTCTTAAAGAACAAAAACACAGTAACAATTATTGGTGTTCTTGTATGTTTAGCAATATTATTTGTTGGCTATAATATGAGAATAAACCAAAAAACGCAATTAGTAACAGTTTACTATGCGAATCAAACAATTCAACCAAAAACATTAATTACGGAGGATATGGTATCACGTACGCAAGTGCCAGCATCATTCATTTTAGGTTCTTACTATAGAAACTATGATGATATTGTTGGCAAGTACAGCAATTATAATTCTATGATTGCCGAAGGAAGTATTTTCTACTACGACTTATTAGTAGAAGAAAGTAATTTACCAGATGCTGTTTTATACAACGTAAATGAAGGTGAAAGAATAGTTAGTTTTCCAGTAAGTATGGAATCAACATATGGAAACTCAATTATGCCAGGAAACATTGTTGATCTATATGTAAAACTAATTGATGACGGAAAAGTTGTATATGGAGAATATCTAAAAGACGTTGAAATTTTAGGCGTTAAAGACAGCAATGGCCAAAATGTATTTGAGAGTACTGAAGAAGGAAGAGTTCCTGCTTTCGCCTACTTCTCATTACCTGAAGCAAAATATTTATTATATATGGGATTAGACTATCTACAAGTATATAATGAATATGCTGAAATTGAACTTGTTCTAGTACCTAATACTGAAAAGTTTGAAAATAAAGATACTTTAGCAACAGAAGTTTCTAGTAGTTACTTATATAATTTTGTTCTAAAAGGCATTAAACAAATCGATAATCAAAAAGAGTTATATGAAGAATTGTTAAATGAAATGGAACAACAAGAACTAAATAGAAAACGAGCTGCTACTGAAAATAATGAAGCAACCACTAATTAATAAAGAATAAAAATAAAAGGGAGTGATACTGATGGATGCAGAATTCCAACAAGTCGATTTTGGACCATTACGTCAATTCTTAGATAATGATGACGTTACCGATATATCATATAGTAATGGTGGCCAAGTATGGTTAAAGACATTGTCAAAAGGAGTATATCGGGTTGAAAATACCGGTATTGATAATGCCTTAATTGAAAAGATTGCCTTTCAGTGTGCCAATACAATGGGAAAAGCCTTTAATATGGCAAATCCATTTCTAGATGCCGAAAGTGCTGAATTAAGACTTAACTTTGTACATGATTCGATAGCTCGAAATGGAGTTGCATTATTAGTACGTAAAACTCCTGCTAAGATTAGGCTAGTAAAAGATCAGATTATTGCTGATGATTATATCAGACTTGATATCCATGACTTCTTATTAAAATGTGTTGAAGGACACTGCAACATTTTAGTAAGTGGTGAAACTGGTTCTGGTAAAACTGAGTTTATTAAATATCTTGCCGCTCATACAAAAGAAAATGAAAAAATAATAACTATTGAGGATACCTTAGAACTTCACCTTGACAGAATTTTTCCAACTCGTGATATAGTTGCCATGAAAACAAATAATATTGCTAGTTATTCTGACGTCTTAGTAACTTGTATGCGTCAGAATCCTCGATGGATATTACTATCCGAAGTAAGAAGTGCTGAAGCAGTTATGGCTGTCAGAAACTCTATATCTTCTGGACATAATATCTTATCGACAATTCACGCCGACAGAGCCGCGTCAATTCCAAGCAGATTGTATAGTCTACTTGAAAGCAATATTGATTTGGAACAATTTTTAAGAAGTATCCATAGATATGTTCAGCTGGGAGTTCACATAAAAGGATATTACAGTGCTGAAAGGCAAAAATTTCATCGTGAGATAGCCGAGGTAGTTGAATTTTACGTTACCGAAGATAATGAGGCAAAAACTAACGTCTTATACAGAAAGACACCTGATGGTAACGTAACAATTCATAATCCAACAAAATATTTACTTGCTTATCTTGAAAGCCAAGGCTTAATAATGCAACCAGATATATTAGTAAAAGAAGAATTTAAGCCAGTTGATGATAAAGAAGACAAAAAAGAGGAGTATACCGTTGATACGTCATCTAACGTGCAGTATCAAAGCGCTAAGCCAATAGCTCCAGTGAGTATTAATCCAACACCAGTGAATCCCACAACAATTAATAATACTCCCGTTAGCCAACCGGTTCAACAAGTAGCACCGCCTCAGCAAAGTAATCAAGTAAAAAATATGCCAGTAACTAATCCTGGCATCCCAAATAATCAGAATATAAATAGCGTTCCTACGCAGGTAGGACAAACCCAAGTAATTCAAAACTAATAAGGAAAGTAGGTGATGAAATGGAATTTATATTAATTGGTATAATATTGATTTTCATTGTTACATACCGTAATTCATCTGGTGAAGGTATATACAAATTCATAAAGCAGCAAGCAACTGTTGCATATGACACATATGCCCCATATTCTTATAAAGTAATGCGTGACAAAATAAAAGAATTAGGGCTTGAATATTCAGCAAGGCAATATACTATTCAAGTAGCTGCATTTGCCGGTATTGCTGGTGCCATTGGATACTTATATTTCTATAATATAATTATAGCTATTGTATATGCCGTTATAGCCGTATCAACCATACCTTATATTACTTATTTGAGATGTAAGCGTCAATACAGCGAATATATCTTTGAACAGATTCAAGTATATACGACTAACACCATTATGGAATTTAATACTACTCAGTCATTTATTAAAGCCCTTGAAGGCGTCGTTGAATCAGGCGTCCTTGAAGAACCTGTACTAAGTGATGTTAAAACAATGATTGCCTTATCATATGAAAAAGGTGATGTTTCAGAGTCAATTAATTATATGAATTCCAAATATCCATATTATATGGTAAAAAATATGCATCAATTATTCTTACAAGTAACTAAAGAAGGTGCTAAAAACACTGAAGAAACATTAGATAACATGTTAAATGATATCGACCTTCTTGTTGAAGGAGTATACCGAGATAGATCTGATAGAAAACAATTCCATCGTCAGTTTCTAATCTTTGGTGTATCACTATATTCATTAATTATGTTAATTCAGTTAATATTAGGAGTCGATAGTTACATAGAAATGTTAGATGGCATTATGATGCGTATTCTAGTCCATGGTGTCGTCATAATAAATAGTTACTTCCTATTAAAGGGAGAAAAATACTATAATGAGAATGTGGGGGCAGAATAATGTATATAGAGATTTTATTTATTGCCGTCATTATATTTGCAGTATTAATTTATAATGGAACAATATCAACATCAAAATTCTTTGGTGAAAATAAAAACTTATTTAGTATGCTTCAAGAAAAAGATTATGAATTTTTACTTAGAGCTAAATATGGTGATAGAGTTTATGATGTTAGCCAAGTATTTAGAAAAAGAGTAATGAAAGGACTTATAACAATAGCAGTAATCTTATTTGTATTTATAACTAATTTAAAAATGTTATATATAATTATTGCTCTTGTTGCAGGCTTCATTGTATTTAAAATTCAATATTTTGATTTAAGAAGTTTTTACAAAAAGCATTTAAATGCAATTGATTCATTACTTCCATATTATTTAAAAAGTTTGGAAGTATTAGTACAACACTATACCGTTCCGGTAGCTTTAGCTAAATCAATTGAAGATGCTCCAGAAGTATTTAAGCCAGGCCTAAGAGATCTAGTTGATAAAATTGAATCTGGAAATTCTACCGTAGACCCTTATATGGATTTTGCTCATCAATATCCAGTAAGAGATTCAATGCGTATGATGCGTCTACTTTACAGATTAAGTTTAGGAGAGCAAGATAAGAAACATGAGCAGATGTCCTCATTTTCGAAAACAGTTTCTTCTCTTCAATTAAAAGCACGTGAACAAAGATATAAAGCAAGATTGGATACCATGGAACGTCAAACTATGACCATGCTTATGTGTACTGGTGGCGTATCCTTAATTCTAATGCTTATTGCTGCCTTTTCAATGATTGGCGGATAGTATAGATTATTTTATAAAAGTATGATATAATTAATAAAAATAGGGAGGTGAAATAAATGAAAGAAGCAACAGGTGAAGTATCAATGACCGTTATTACTCTTGTAGCAATTGGAGTAATTGGTGCAATATTAGCCATGATGTGGCCAACAATTAAAAATACCATTAACAATATGTGGAATCCAGGAACATGTCCTGCAGGTCAATACTATAAAGACGGAAAATGTGTTAAATAAGTAGGTGATTAGCAAATGAGAGATGCATTTGGTGGAGCATTCATGATAAAACTTTTTCTAGTATTTCTATTCATATACATATTTTTTACAGCTATGGCTCTAAATTATGCCAAAGCCTTCAAAGTAAAGAATAAGGTCATTGATTATTTAGAAGATAATGAAATAATTGATGCCGGCGCTACTGCTGCCGAATATAAAAAAATGAGTGATCATTTTGAAAAAGAAATACTTGGTTCATTAAACTATCGTATTGATAATAACTCAATGCCATGTAATTACAATACTGAGCCAAATATCGTATATTGCGAGAATGGCATCAAAATAGTTAAAATGCAACCCAAAGCAACAAGGGGAGAAACCAATAAGATGGGTACTTATTATCGGGTTGAAACCTATTTTACATGGAATCTTTCTTTTTTGCGAAAACTCACAGCCTTAAGTAGTGATAGCCCAGACGGGGATGTTGGCACAGGCTATTGGAAAATATCTGGTGAAACTAGACCAATAGCTAAAGAATAATAAAGTAGGTGATATAATGAGAGACTCCTTTGGTGGTATATTTATGTTTCGTCTTATGATTGTTTTTATTTTCATATTTGTGACATTTACGGCCGTTTCATTAAACTATGCCAAAGCCTTTAGAATTAAAAATGGCATTATTGATTTTATTGAGCAGGAGGAGATATACTCATTAGATACCCTATTTAAGTCAGCTAGTCCCAATAAATTAAGCAAACTAAATGCAATTCTTGATAACGCTAATTATAATAAAGAATGTCAAAACGTCGATAGTAATGGCAAAGTGAAAAGAGATCAAGGTGACAAAGTAGCATATTGCTACCGTGGCATAATTATTGAAGAAGAAGGCGTAGTAAATAAAACAATAGTATATAATGTTTATACTTACGCTTCTTGGAATTTAGGAGCCCTTAATATGATATTAGCTCTTGGTGGTCAAAGCCCC
>JAEEGL010575796.1_pt1 | contig 24633 bp, 23 predicted proteins | sample 9134231 | NCBI WGS metagenome assembly JAEEGL01 (sample SAMN16246548, study PRJNA631951) | gut metagenome | biome: gut microbiome; feature: rumen; material: fiber-attached | host: Bos | place: Iran: Karaj | collected 2018-10
AAAGCTGTTCCAGATTCTGGGCTTTACTCACGAGCGTGCCATGGCACAGTTCGGCTTCCTCATCAATGCCTTCAAGTATGGTGCACCTCCTCATGCCGGTCTCGCTTTTGGTCTCGATCGCTTCGTCAGCATTATGGCAGGTCTCGATTCTATTCGCGACTGCATTGCCTTCCCGAAGAACAATTCCGGTCGCGATGTCATGCTGGATGCTCCAGGCGAATTAGACCCTAAACAGCTGGAAGAGTTGCAGTTAGAAGTGCATTTAGTAGAGTAGTCGCTTGACATTTATCAAGAATAAGTGTGAAATAAACAAAAATCGGCTGTTTGCGATAACAACTTATCTGAAAAGTTCTTAATTTTGCACCCGATAAAAAGATAAAGGATAGAAATATCATTCAATAGTGTATTAATTTAAAGAACTATGGCAGAAAAGAAAACTACAAAGAAGGCTGCTGCTGTGAAGGCTGAGGAGCCCAAGAAGGCAACCGTAAAGAAGGCCGCTGCTCCTAAGAAGGCTGCAGAGAAGAAGGCTGTTGTTGTTAACGCTGAGAACGCAGGTTTCAAGGCTGGTGATGTTTACCAGGCTTTGGCTGCTGCAGAGAAGGCTCTCTCTGTTAAGGAGATTGCTAAGGCTGCTAAGATCAGCGAAGAGGAGACTCTGCTCGGTCTGGGTTGGCTCTTCAAAGAGGGCAAGCTCGCTACAGCTGACGAGAAGATTACACTTGCTTAATCAAATCAAAAGAGAAAGCATAAAAGGGCTGGTAGCTTTAAAGGCTTACCAGCCTTTTTTATCCCAATGACTTACGATCAGCAGATATTAAAGATACTCACCGAGGCTGGTGAACGTGGTATAAGCGTGCAGACTCTTGCCAAACACGTTTATAACATGAATTGTACATTCTTTTACCAGCCCGACTATGAGGAAATCCGCACCTATGTCCAGCAATATCTGCTTCGCAATAGTAAATCCGCACAATCACTAATCGAAAGCACCGGTCGTCGTGGCTATTACCGTTTGAATACCACAGGTAGTGCCGACGCCCTTCAGATGCTTCTCCAGTTCCGCGAAGAGCAGGAAGAAAAAGAAGAGGAGAAGCCCCAGCAGGACCTCTCTCTCGATTTGTTCAGTTTTTAGCTCTTAGCTAATAGCTAACTGCTAACAGCCAACAGCTTTATCACTTTCGCTGGAACACCGCCAACGATGCAGTTGTCTGGTACATCCTTTGTTACTACCGCTCCTGCCGCTACTACTGCATGTCGTCCAATAGTCACACCAGGAAGAATGACAGCATTAGCCCCAATCCACACGTCATCACCAATCACTACAGATTTGGTACTGATACCCTGCTCGTCAATCCGCAAGGCTGTATCCTCAAAGTTGTGATTCAGCGCTGTTACCGTAATACCCTGCGCCAGGTTTACGTGATTGCCGATACACACAGGACCAATCACCGTACAGTGAATGCCGATGCGCGTAAAGTCACCAATCGTCACGTCGCCCACCGCATTGTTAATGCAGCAATACGACTCTACCACGCTCTTCCGTCCCAACCAGAAACGTCTGTAGGGTGGGGTATCCATCCTGACGCTCCTGTACACTTTAGAACTCCATGCCCTATGCTGGTATAGCGGAGCTAAAAGCCGGATATACCATCGTGGCCTTGTATCCCGCTGGTTCATAATCATCCAGTCCAAGAACCGCTTCAGTCTTGGGCTCCCCTTCATCCTTTCCCGTATTTCTTCTTTATCTTTCATCGAGGCAAATAAATTGCAGTTACTTCGTTCATGTTGCAAAATTAAGGATTTTTTTTTGTTATTCCAAATTTTTATCGTATATTTGCGCCTATAATTGCATGTTAATGAAGATTCTTTTTTTGACATATCATGGATTTGATGAGGCCAGTGGTATCACCAAGAAAATACAAGCTCAGGTAAAGGGACTTCGCCAAAATGGTAATGAGGTGCATATCTGCTCCTATGATGTCAGGGCCGACGGTCATCGTTGCCGTTTTGTTGATGGGGAGGTTATTGCTGACTATGGTTGTGGCACTTGGGCGGCTATTATTCAGCGTGCTGACTATAGGTGTGTGTACAGATATTGTATCGACCATCAGATAGACCTTGTCTATTCTCGTAGCTATATGAATGCCACTCCTCCGTTGGTATGGTTATTTAAACGGCTGCGCAAGGCTGGTGTACGTAGTGTTATGGAGATTCCTACTTATCCGTACGATCATGAATTTGATGGTTATGACTGGAATCAGCGCATGCGCCTTCGTGTCGACCAGCTGTGTCGTCACAAACTTGCAGCTCAGATGGATGCTATAGTGACATTTTCTGATGAAGAAAGAATCTTTGGCCAGCGTACCATCCGTATCAGTAATGGTGTCGACTTTGATAATATCCCTCTACTTCAGCCTTCTTCCATTATCCATCCCCCCTCAGAAGTTCATCTCATTGCTGTTGCTGAGGTGCATTCATGGCATGGCTTCGACCGCTTAGTTCATGGGTTGGGCGAGTATTATAAGAAACACAATTGGAATCCGGAAAGAAAGGTCTATTTCCATTTGGTAGGTTATGTATGGCCTGCAGAGATGGAAGGGTCGAGTGTGGCACCAGGAATTGCACCTTATATCAGAGAATATGGTATTGAGAAGTATGTGGAATTTCATGGAAAACTATTTGGCGGGGAATTGACAGCAGTATTTAACCGCTGTTCATTTGCCATTGGTAGTTTGGCTCGTCATCGTAGCGGCATCACGACCATCAAAACTCTGAAGAATCGTGAGTATGCTTGTCGGGGCATTCCTTTTATTTATAGTGAGCAAGATTCCGATTTCGACCATCAGCCATATGTGATGAAAGCGCCTGCTGATGAGAGCCCCATAGATATAGATGCTATTTTAGATTTCCTTGACCGTCAGACCTTGTCGCCAATGGAGATACGCCAGACTGTAGAGCATTTGTCTTGGCAACGGCAGATGAAGATCGTGTTGGATACATTAACGTCATTGTCATGAGCAAACGTATAGTATATATTGTAGGTGACTTGTCCTATCCTAACGGCATGAGTCGGGTGTTAAGCCAAAAAGTGAACTATTTGGCTGAACATACTGATTATGAGCTATATGTGATTCTGACTGAGCAGGATGATAAGCCTTGGTACTATCAGTTGTCTCCAAAGATACAGCATGTAAATTTTGGCCTTGATTTCGATAGTTTGTATCAGTTGCCATTCTCTAAGCGTCTGTTAGCCTATAGGCGCAAACAGAAACAGTATCGCAAGCTTCTGACAGACTATTTGATGCAGGTGCGTCCTGATATCACTGTTTCTGTGCTCCGTCGCGAGATTAATTTTATCAATGACATCCCTGATGGAAGCAAAAAGGTGGGTGAAATTCATTTTAATAAGCAGACCTATAGAGTCTTTGAAAAGCATTGGTTGCCTGGTTGGGCTAATCGGTATATCACACATCGCTGGCAGAAGAGTCTTGAAGATGAAGTTCGTCGGCTTGATAAGTTTGTTGTGCTAACCAGGCAGGATTCGGACAATTGGATAGGCTTAGAGAATAAGACCATTATCCCCAATCCTATATCATTCTTTCCGAAAACGCTTTCTGATGGTCAGACAAAGAAGGTGATAGCTGTTGGACGCTATACGTATCAGAAAGGTTTCGATTTGTTGATACAGGCATGGAAGCTGGTGAATATGCGCTATCCAGACTGGGTACTCAACATCTATGGCCCAGGCAACCGTGAAGACTATCAACAAATGGTGGAAGACCTGCAGTTGTCGGAGGTGCTCCACTGCAATGAAGCCTCTCCTGATATCTATGCCCGTTATGCTGAGCATAGCATCTTTGTGCTCAGTTCGCGCTATGAAGGCTTCGGCTTGGTCATTGCCGAGGCTATGGCTACAGGTCTGCCTGCAGTCTCATTCCGTTGCCCTTGTGGTCCTGAGGATATTATCACAGACCATGAAGACGGATTGCTTGTGGAGAACGGTAACATAGAAGCATTGGCAGAAGCCATCTGTTATATGATAGAGCATCCGGAGGAGAGACTACAGATGGCAGGAAATGCATTGCTTTCTGTACAACGCTATCGTGAAGATGCCATTATGCAACAGTGGATTAATCTATTTGAAGCAATATGAGAATAATGTATATTATTAAGTCCTTTGCTATGAAGGCAGGTGTTGAACGTGTCATGAGCGACAAGATGAACTATCTTGTTAAGCATGGCTATGAGGTATCAATGGTGACCTATGAACAAGGTAACCATCCTCATGCCTTTCCGCTGGATGATGCTATTTGTCACCATAACATCGATGCATGTTTCTATAGACTGTTTTATATGCCAGTATGGAAACGTCCGTTGGAGCGTTTCAAGATGCGTCGTCGTTTCCGTCAAGGGCTTCAGAAGATAATAGATGAAGAGCAACCTGACATCATCATTACAACAACTTACTCTATGAAGTTGCTTGACATCATATTGAATGTACATTCTAAGGCTCATCGGATTATTGAATCTCACATTGCCTGTTATACAGTGCGTAAAACCTATGACTATCGGAATAATCCTATACTGAGAAGATTTGCAGCAATCTATGATAAGTGGGCATTCCATCAGATTGGCAAATTTGAGAAACTGATTGTGTTAACAAAAGGGGATGCACAAGATTGGAGCAAGTATATAGATAATGTGGAAATAATCCCTAATCCTGTAACATTTTATCCGGAGAGTATTAAGCCACATGACGGCCCAACCAATCGCATTATAGCTGTAGGACGTCTTCATGAGCAGAAAGGGTATGATTTGTTAATAGAAGCTTTTACACTTATTGCAAGCAAATGCCCTGAGTGGCATATCGACATTTTTGGCAATGGTGAAGATGAGCAAAAAATTCGTCATCTCATCCATTCGCATGATTTAGAAGGACGTGTTAACATCATGCCACCGACCAACAATATTTACGAAGAATATCAGCAAAGTGAGTTTTTGGTACTCAGTTCACGCTATGAGGGTTTTCCGTTAGTACTAAATGAGGCCATGGCGTGTGGCATTCCGTGTGTAGCTTTTCGCTGTAAGTATGGCCCTGAAGACGCCATCACTGACGGTGAAAACGGATTGTTAGTTAAAAACGGAGATGTTGCTGATTTGGCACAGATAATTTTATGGATGACAGATCATATGAAAGAATGCTCTGTAATGGGCATTGCAGCACGCAAGGCAGCACGACGTTATTTGCCCGATACTATTATGAAGCAGTGGACTGAATTGTTTGAAAATCTGAAATTGACAGAGTAATGAAGATTACGTATATCACTAAATCTGTAGCACCCATAGGCGGATTGGAACGTGTACTGTGCGACAAGATGAACTATCTTGCAGATCATGGTTTTGAAGTGCAATTGATAACCTACGAACAAGGAAAACATCCTTTTGTATTCCCTGTTGATGAGCGTGTAAAGCACACCGACCTTGGTATATGTTTCTTTAGACTTTATAAGTACAGTATATTCAAGCGCATAATATTGTTGTTGCGCTATCGTAGGTTGTTTAAGAAGAAATTGCAGAAATTGGTCGATAAAGAACAGCCTGATATTATAATAACCACAACCTACTCGATGGTAGTTGCCGACTTGATAGCAAATTTGAAAACAAAAGCCAAAACTATCATAGAGTCCCACGTTGCATACTATGTGATGCGAAAAGCTCCCGCCTACAGCAAGCATTTTATGCTGAAGTACGCTGCTCAATATTACGACAATAGAATTGATAGGGCAATACAAAAATTTGACAAGATGGTAACACTCACAAAGGCTGACGGTGTTGACTGGGGAAAGCATACGAGTAACATAACCGTCATTCCAAATCCGATCACCTATTATCCCGAAACCGTTGTGATAGACAGGAAAACCAAACACAGAATATTATGTGCTGGACGACTGAATGCACAGAAGGGGTTCGACTTGCTAATTGAATCCTTTGCACTGATTGCCAGCAAATGTCCTGAGTGGCACATTGATATTTTTGGTAATGGTGAAGATCGTGAGATTCTTTTGAAGATGATTAAGGAGAAAGAACTTGAGAAAAGAATTTTTATAAAGGAGCCGACAGACATGATATATGACGAGTATCAGACTAGCGACTTCTTTGTACTAAGCTCACGCTATGAAGGCTTTGGATTAGTGCTCGCTGAAGCTATGGCCTGTGGTATTCCCTGCATCTCGTTCCGTTGTATGTATGGTCCAGAGGAAATCATTACTGACAAAGAAGATGGGCTGTTGGTTAGGAACGGGGATGTCCACGAGTTAGCAGAGAAGATATTATGGATGATTGAGCATGAAGACAAAAGATTGGCTATGGGACTTGCAGCTCGACAATCAGCTACACGTTATAAACAAGACTTTGTCATGCAGCAATGGATCGATATGTTTAACAAGTTAATAAAATGATAATTTACCTTTAATTATATTATGAATATTAAAGTTACGGTAGGTATACCTGTTTATAATGCAGGACAATATGTAAAGGGTTGTGTTTTATCAGTGCTCAACCAGACACTAAAGGAAATAGAATTGCTTGTTATTGATGACCATGGTACTGACGACTCTATTGCCCTCATTCGTAGTATAGCAGTAGCTCATCAGCAAGGAAGTATACTTCGAGTTGTAGATCATGGTGTAAATCGAGGTGTGGCTCATGCCCGAAATACCATTATCGATGAAGCCAAAGGAAAATACATTTTTTTCATGGATCAAGATGACAGTATTGTACCAGATTGCTTGGAGTTAATGTATAGTAGGGCGGAGCAGATGCAAGCTGAAACGGTATGGGGCTCAAACGATGCAATAGTGACAGAAACAGGAGAACATCTTGTTGACAAAGAACGTCATTATGAAGATAAAGAACTGATAGGGCCAGACCAAATGATTCTTTACGAGTGCCGTGATTTACACGAGAATATGCAGCATACTGTGTGGAATATACTCTTCCTTACCGATTTTCTACGTAAAAACTCCCTGCGCTTTGAACAACATGGCCATTTTGATGATACTATTTTGCACGCACGTATGCAACCAATCATAGAACGAGCCATCCTACTCTCTAAAATTACCTATACATGGAATATTCATGCAGGCTCAGGCAGTAATTTTCAATACCGAGAGCATATTGATGTAAAAGAGGCTTTCGATGCTATAGAGGGTTCTCGAATTATTATTGATCATTGTAAGACACTTATAGACAAGAATTATTTTGACATAAAATGTGCAAAAGTGATGAAACAAGCCTTTTTCACTTGCTGTGGTATTTTGAAACATCGCCATCAGATGAATGGGGTAGTAGAAAATCGGCTTTTGCATGATTGGTTACAACATCCTGCCACTTTTATTCAGATATGTTCATTTAAGCGATATAAATATGTGAACTTGTTCTTTTGGACTTTAGGAAAAATGCCGTCTGATTTGATGGTGTTTATTATTTCAAGAATTGGGAAAAAGAAGGGCTTTGTTTGAAATAGAGCCTTTACCTGTTGTCATGTAGCCAGTTGAACTTATTTGCCAAGGTTGACACTACTTTTTCTATCCAGTAAATGCGACGACGAAATGCTGATGTGCTTAGTAAATAGGAGAAAGGCTTAAACATCAAAAGGAAGAATGTTGCCAATATCAGCCTGCTATTGCTAAGCGCCTGCCCCATCAAACGTTTTTTAACAACAGCAAGTCGAGCTATAGAATCCTTATCAGCGGTTCCTTTCATCTGAATATCCATAGCATTAAGCATGTAATGAAATACAAACAACTTATGATCTACATACGCATAGTTTTCTTTTGAGTCTAAGAATGAATTTAAAACATAAGCAAAAGAATTAATCGACTTTGTAGCATTCAAGTTTGACGTCGTGGATGTTGATTTTGGATTATATACATATTCATAAGTAACATCGGGAATGATAATTGCAGAAGATGATAGATGATAGAGTCTATGTGTCCATTGTATATCCTCAAAAATGATGCCTTCAACAAAAAATAGCGAATTGTCAGTTATTATTTTTTTGCGTATCAATTTATTACACGCCAAATGGCTAACTTTTCCTTTGTATAATTGACGTAACATTTCTTTTTGATTAGTATACTCGAGATAAACCATCTTATGTGGGTATGTCCTATTATCTTTACCTGAATGATAACTCCCTTCAACGAAACTAGCATTTGGGAGATTATCCAGTGCCTTTACCATTACAGATAAGCTATTTGGGTATATGTAATCATCAGAATCTAAAAAAAAGACAAAGTCGCCTGTGGATTTCCTAATTGCCTCATTCCTCGCAGCAGACTGCCCCTTATTCATTTTTTGTTTTAGGAAAACAAAAGAAACATTACTTTCATGGTTCTCGACGAAAGACTCTGCTATTTCCATACTTTTGTCAGGAGAACAATCATCAACCAAAATACATTCTATTTCAAATCCGTCATGTTTTTGGGCAATAACTGACTCCATACAGCGAGCGATATATTTTTCGACATTATAGATTGGAATAATAACCGATACTCTGAACATAATTGAACTTTTCTAATAATATGCAAAAATAGCGATTTTTTACGAATCATACGATATGGCAAAGTCCTTTTTATTTTTTTTTATAATTTGCACGTTCAAAAATCATTTCATGAAATATAAAGAGTTGTAAGCATAGGTCGGTGATATCGGTGCTACTTACATATTAAGAAACCTTATGGGTATTGGATTCTCGTTTTCTTTTCAATCCAAATAGAAACATTGCCAACAATTCATTTTTCATAATTATTTTGGCGATGAATATACTAGTGGTGACAACAATAACAGTTGATGTAATATCAAAAATGAATTCTACTGCCATATTATCAAACATACTAATCTGTAAAATTAACAGACCGGCGAAGAAATGTAATAAGTATATTTGCATTGAGTATATTCCAATTTTAGAAAAAATGTGCTCAAAAGGTCTAACTCCCTTGGTAAAAAGTGTGATGGCTAAAATCAGACTGGAAATATTGCATAAAGGAATGATGGCGTGTGACTTGCTTTGCTGGAGATAGACTATAGAAATGGCATATATGAGACCAGCTATGATAGCATAATGCTTTTGAAACACCCACTTAATATTGTCAGAATAGTAGCCCATTATGAAATAGGGAAAATAATGCCAAAGTAAATTGAGGCTGAACAATCCGTTGATGATACTTTTTTTCTGTGGGAATACAACCTTTAGAATCGTGATAATGACAAATGTAACAGCGATTATGTAAAGCAGATTAATATTAATTTTTCCTGCAATCCATTTGGAAAACGTCAATAGGAGCATCATCTCAAATAACACGAAAATAAACCAATACCCGTTTTTGAAATTTTCAAAGAAAGTTCCAGGAAAACTCTCAGGATTGATGATAGTCCAAATGAGCATAAAGGAAAAATAAGGTAATAATAGTCTGACAGCCCTGTTCTTTAATAAATCAACGAAACCATACTTGTTGATTGATATATTGGCAAAGAGCCCACTGACATACATGAATATTGGAAGTTGGCATGTATAACATATCAAGTAGATTATCGAATTTGGATAAAAATCAGGCACATTATAGAATCTAGGGTATATGTGGTGAAAAACAATCATCACAATTGCTATGCCGCGTGCATAGTCCCATGTTATGTTACGAGCTATATTTTTTTTCTCCATTGTTTGGACCAAATTGCATTTTTTAGATAGAATATTTATTGATGGAAAATGTGTAAGGGAGAAAAGAATAATGCAGCTTTTCTAGTTGCAAATTCTATATAATGATAAGAACGTCTATAAACAGCCCATTTTTTAATAAATCGAAAGGGAGCGAATAATTGGAATTCAAACAATACTAGTGTAAGTCTCAGATTTTTGATATCCCGATAAACTAAACGATTACGATTTTGCATTAATTCTTTCTTTAGTGTTGGCATGACATTCTTGTTATTGCAAAAATCAAATTCGCGATTTAGAATACCGATGATAAATAAAGTTGCATCTACATAATGGGTATATGGAAAATGGTCAAGAATGAATGTGATGTTGAATATATTGCCATTTATGTGAGAATTGTAATTGTTAGTTGGGCTCGTGTTCATGATAGATGAAGGATTGTCTTCATAAATATGTGTTATTTCCGGAATAAAAGCCAGAGAATCTACTATAGAAAACAGTCGGTATACCCAGTTGGTATCCTCATGAATCATATTAGGGAAAAAGAATAGATTATTTTTTTTTATAATATCGGAATTAATTAACATATTCCAGACTGTTTCTTGAATTTGTCCTTGAAAAAATAATTCAAGTATTTTCTTTTTAGGAAAAGGCTCATTAGGAATCCTTTTTTCGTTATTGAGTAAACGGTCAAATTTCACAAATAGGGAATTGCCAAGAACAACATCAACATTAGGATTCTTTTGCAGAGGTTGGAATAAAAGTTCTATGCAATTTGAGGTTATATGATCGTCCGAATCAAGAAAATAAATAAATTGTCCACTTGAAGCTTTCAAACCTACATTTCGCGATTCTGCTAAGCCCATATTTTGGGCGTTGTGAATGATATGAAATGAATATGGACCACTATAGGTACTTATCAAGTCTTCTGCAATTTCGATACTTTTGTCCCCTCCACAGTCATCTATAAGAATACATTCTACAGGTTGGGCCACAAAAGTCTGATCCATTACAGAGCGAAGACATCGTTCTATATACTTTTCGACCTTGTATATTGGTATGATAATCGAAATGTATGGTTTACAACTCATAGTCGTTTATCTTCTAATCTTATAAAGACGATTGATGTTGCAAATTTACAAAATATAAATGATTTATCCAAACATTTTGTCGTTTATATGATTATTATGTTTATAATAATTGCATTTATGATAATGCTGTTTATTGAAATCCTTGCTTTTTTTGAGATATAATTTTGTTGTTTGAAAACTTTTCTTTATCTTTGCACAAAATGTAATACAGATGGCACATTGGTACGAAAAATACATGACGATTTATGGGAAACCTTTTAGTGAGGTTCCTCAGGATATTATTGATGGTACGCGTGAAAGGTTGGCTAAACTTCAGAGCCCGGAACCATTGGCAAGTATTGTCGTGATAGGCTACAACGAAGAGACTCATCTTCAGGCATGTCTATGGGCAATTAGCGAGATTCAGTGTAAATATCCCGTGGAGATTATCGGTGTGGATAATGATTCCAAGGACCGGACGGCTGAAATCTATGAAAAGTCGGGTATTCCTTGGTATACGGAGTACCAGCATTCATGTGGCTATGCCCGCCGTTGCGGCTTGCAGCATGCAAAGGGGCGCTTCTATTTTGATGTAGACAGCGATACGCTCTATCCGCCTCATTATTATGAGATCATGCTTGACCATCTGTTGAAACCTGGGGTGGCATGTGTTTCAGCTACCTGGAGCTACTTCCCTGACGAGAATCATTCGAAGCTGAGCCTTAAACTTTTTGAGATGGCTCGTGATATGTTTCTTTGGATTCAGCATTTCCGGCGTCCTGAATTATCGGTTCGAGGTTTGGTGTTTGCCTATAATGCTGACTATGGTCGTAAAGAGCCCTATCGCGTCGATATCATCCGAGGTGAGGATGGCTCTATGGCTTTCAATCTGAAGAAATATGGTAAGATAGTTTTTGTCCGTGATAGTCGTTGCAAAGCTATTACGGGTTATGGCACCATAGGCAATCAATCGATGTGGAAAAGCTTTATAGATCATGTAAAGGTTCAGATAAAGGGTATCACGCGTATTTTCCATTCTACTGACCATTATAAAGACACTGAGGATAACTTGGTGAAGAATAAATGAAAAAGATAAAGGTATTAGAAGTTATCCGTCAAGGAAAGATGGGAGGAACGGAATCTCACCTCTTGGACTTGATAACCTTCCTGGATAAGGAGCGGTTTGAACCCGTTTGTCTGTCGTTTACCAATGGTGAGATGATTACTAGATTGGAGGCGATGGGTGTTAAGTGTTATGTGATTGATACGCTGAGGCCCTTCGATTTGAGCGTGATGCGGCAGGTGGTCAGACTGATGCGCGACGAGGGGATTCAAGTGGTACATGCTCATGGCAGTAGGGTTGCTTTTAATATGATGTGGCCTGTTAAGCGTCTACGCGTACCTTTTATATATACAGTGCATGGATGGAGTTTTCATGACGATCAGTCGTGGCCTGTCAAGAAGCTGAGGTCGTGGAGTGAGAAACTGATCTGCTCGATGTCCAATCGCGTGATTTGTGTTTCGCAAAGCAATGCTGATACAGGATGTGATACTTTCGGGCTGAAGAATGCTTACGTCATTGAGAATGGTATCAATTTGGTGCGTTTCAATCCTGCCAATGAGTTCAATGATTTGCGCAAGGAGTTTGGCTTTGCGGAGGATGATTTCGTGGCCGGTTTCATTGCCCGTTGCACCAAGCAGAAGGCTCCCCTCGATTTCCTGAATGGTGTCCGTCTGGCTCATGAACGTGATCCAAAGGTCAGGGGCTTGTTTGTGGGCGAGGGCGATATGGATGCCGAGGTGGACGATATGATTGCCAAGCGCAAAATGGGTAGCTACATCTATCGTACGAAGTTCCGTACTGATGTGCCAGACCTATTAAATTGCATCGATGTCTATTGCCTGCCGAGTCTTTGGGAGGGCTTTTCTATTGCTTTGTTGGAGGCAATGGCGATGGGTAAGCCGATAGTGGCTACACCCACCGATGGAACGAAGGAGGTGATTACCCACGAAGATAATGGCCTCTTGATTTCCTTCTCTCATCCCGTAGCCTTAGCTGCAGCGATATACCGACTGCATGGCGATAGTGAACTATGTAAGAAGTGTGGGCTAAAAGCACGCGATTTGGTGGTTCAGCGATTTAATGCGCAGCGTGTGTCCGATGCCGTCGGCAATATCTATCGCGAAGAATTGCTGTAGCTTTTCCTGATTTACCACAGATAGTCCTCTTCCCATCCATCATAGCGGATTTCGCCCATCCAGCCTTCTTCTCGGCAGACTTGCTCTATCAGTTGTTGATGCTCGGGTGGGATAGGGCGTTTGCCGTTCCGATATTCGTAAAATCGAGTACGACCGAAGAGCTTGATGAGGCGATATTTGATGCTACGAGCCTGATGATAAGGAATCTCATCTAATAAGTGCATCATACCCACAGCGTATGCCACCGTTTTGTTTTCCCGGTAATGACAGCAATTACCAGCTTTGAATTTTGGATTATAGGGATTGACGCATTTGATAATCGCTGCATCAGGATCACCGTATTGTCCTGCCAACCAATGCAGACAAGTCTTGTGATGGGGACATTCGTTGATAAGGCAGGGTAGGTATTCACCTGCTTTTTTCTTGAGCTTTTCTTCTTTTGTCATATTTATTCCAATTTTGTTTTACGATTGTTTCTAAATTCAAAACACTTTGTTTTGCAGTAGGAAACACATTATTTTCACTAAGAAAACACTTTGTTTTACGGCGCAACACACATTGTTTCTTCCGCTTGAATATCTCGGATTATATATCAACCTTCGGTAATCCCCGACGTCTCATCATGTTGTCATGGGCCCGTGTGGTCACTCTAGGAAGTTTGTCGGCGCCGAAATAGTAATTAATCCAAGTCAATATGGCTTCAGCAGGCCAGTTGACAATACCTACTCGGCGCGACATGTGATCAATCAGAACGTCCTCGATATACATGCTCAGAGACCAATTCGCTTCTTCTGCCCCAACATGATACCGATCCATATAGGCACGTACGAAGTTGCCATAATATACTTCATGCAGTTCAAGATCAGTGTAGAGCTTCCAGAGAGCATCACTGATGCGCTGGATAGCCTCCGGACTAGCAGTGACATGAAACTTGGGAACATTGTTTGCTAAAAGCACATGCATATCGATGCCACCCATGTGCTGACGCTGATTCTCCGATATCTTGTCGCGGTCGTTATCGTTGGCTAGTGCATTGGCCTTACAGTAAAACAATTCGTAGGGAATGGCGGGTTCTTCTATCTCCTGGTTGGTCGCTGGTACAAAGCGGTCTCTAACCAGTGGCGACATAAAAGCTTCCATCTGGTGAGTCTCTTTGTTTCGGACGATACGGAAGGCTTCCGACTTCTCAATAAGTGCAGTCAATTCCGAATCTTGTTTAAATCCGAGTGTCTTACGGAGTTTATTGAAATGTTCACTGGTATAAGCCAGCGTCACCTCATCCATGTATTCGATAGCCCCGTCGAAGAGGTACTTGATTTTGCCAATCTCGTTCCAAGAAAGCTTGTGGGCGCGCCAGTGGCGGTTGTAGCTACGGGCGCTCGTAGCAGCTATTGCGTAATCGTTCTTATGTCTCATTTATATTTATTTATTTCGACGGGATGCCTCTGTAGGCATCCCTGTATACAATATATATATTTATTTGTATTTGGCCCTATTTATAGGGATAGGGCCAATACGATAACGTATCGTATTGGTTTAAAGCAAAGTTCGGCATTTTCCGATACACCCTTTTCGCTAATATATGGTTGCCAACCACTCCGACAAGAAGAAATCGTAGACACGATAGCCGTTGTCCGTTTGGGTAACCAAATCATTTTTTAAAAGAAGTTTGACGGCTGATTGCACCGAACTGGCAGAATTCAGATTATACTTCTTGATAAACTTAGCTGATGTTATGTTTTGTGCCAAACCTTCTTTTGCAATGGCCTGCAAAACAATTTTCTGTTTCGGGGGAAGGTTTGACAACAGGTCCTTGTAGCTTTGTTCCTGTGCCATAATGATGTTATGACGTGCTTCTGATATCATTGATGGATGGCAGGTTTGGCCTTCTGCAGTTAAGGCATATAGTTCATTCATCATCATCTGGACAAACCATGTATACCCTTTGAACTGTAGCCAAATCTGTTCAATAACTTCAGACTCAATATACTTACCTCTTTCTTCAAACAAAGTGGTAGCGAATTTACTATATATGTTGATAGGTATAGGCTCCAATCCCATACTGATAGCACTTTGATAGAAAGGCTTGGATGGGGAATTGAACATATTGCTCATGATGTGGCGTTTACTTCCTGCAAAGATAAACTGAGCACGTTGACACTTCTGAATCTTTGTGCGTAGCAATGCTTCCACATTTTTCTCAGTATATTCTCCAATCTGTTGAAATTCGTCAATTGCAATAATACAAGGCTTGTCAGCCTCGTCAATATAGGCGAATATTTCATCAAGTGATGTTTGTGGAACTTGTATGTCACCGAGGCCTATATCCAAACCAGGTGTACCTGTCATGGTATCTAATTTGAAACCAACCCTGAATGATGATATCATTTGGAAGAATTTCTCCCTCCACACTGTTGTTTGAGGCTTAAGCTGCTCGTATATCTCTTTCCCTAATGTGTAGACGAATTCTGTTAATGATGTCGTGGCATAGATGTCGACGAAAAAAACGTGATAATTCTCCCGGATATCTTTCTGATTAAAGAAATGCTGAATAAGTCCTGATTTTCCTATACGTCGAGGAGAAATCAAAGCAACATCTCTGCCATTTTGAATTTGTTTCCGCAAGAATTCCGTTTCCTCGGATCTGTCGCAGAAGTACTTGTCTGACAGATATTTACCTACAACAAATGGATTGTTTATTTCCAGTTCTTTCATCTGTTCTCTTGTTTTTATTGCAAATATAATAATTATAATTGTAATAAAGAAAGATTCATGACTTTTTTTGGAATAATTTAACGAAAGAATGAAAATACATTCATGGAATCACATAATCTCAATTTATATCGAACTGGTAGCACCAATTACCTGATGAGTCACGTACATTACCACGTGGTCCATGCAGGTTTCCACTTTTCATATAGTCGCCATTGACTGCGTATCGAATGCGACAATCTGTTGGTGATTCTGAACAGCGAATTACTACAGAATCACCTTCAACAGTTATTGACTTGGCGATGTTCTGATTATGTTGATTGATGACGCTAAAGCCATAGTTGTCCGCTTTTGCTACTTGAAGGGTATCAATGGTTAATGGAGGACAAGGAACGTTGAAATGAATGGTGGCAATTGTGTCACGAGTCGTTACATTAATTGGAATGAGTCCCTTAAATCTTTCTTTGCCCCTTAATATGCCAAGTACGGATTTTGCAGCTAATGCTCCAATACGCTGCTGTCCGATAGCATCAATATGGATTTTCTCATTGACGCATGAGTAAGGGTAGGTGGGACCACTTGCCCAAAAGTGTTCGTCAGTATTTAGTAGATTCACAAAAGTTTGCGGAACAGATGTTTCTGGGCATTTATAATTGGTTGCATTAAATTTTTCAGCTCTTGTCAGAGAGTTAGCTTGATAGCTTACGAATGGAATCGTATTATTTTGATTTGTGATAAGGTTAATGTCAGCATTCATATCTTCCCTTATTCTTGTGAGTAATTGCTGGTAGTCAGTGTCAGGATAGTCTACAATATCCGACTCACCCTGCATCCAGCATATAGCAGGAATGATAAAATCCCATCCATTATCTGTTGCTTCTTCGTATGCTGTTTTTATATCTTCCATAAATTTCTGGTAGGGTGGTGTGCCTTTACTTAGATCTGAAATTGCTGTAGCCCCCTGACCTCCAGGAAAAATGCAAATGAGTGTATCGCTGCCGGTAGCATCAGCCAACACCTTAGCCATGTTGTATATGGATAGTTCGTATGAACGTTTCTGATAATGCAACATTTTCTTGGCAAATTGTTTAAGGTTGTCGTTATCGAAATAACCGAAGTTATAATCCAAATTTTCAGTGACGATGCGTCCGTCTGCGTAATTAGCTAGTGAATCGAAGTCAGTGATTCGTTCTGCCTCTTCGCCTAAAGCAAGGCTTTGACCATAAACGGGAATACATAGAACAATGCGATGCTGTTGCTGACTTTGGGTACATGACAAGAGCAATGCCGTGATTATTATTATAAAGAAGAAATTCTTTTTCATTTTCGACAATTTACTTATTTCAACCAAAAGACAAGGGATGACTTAAGACCGATATATTTCAGATAACCTGAACGGATGACACGCCAGAAAACTGCAGGTTTATCCTTAAATGGAATTAGATGTCCGGTATAGAACACCTTACTTAGTGTATATCTTAGGAACTTGTGGATGATAGGCGTGCGGCGAAAACGCAGCAATTCATCGGCAACCGTGAGGTAGCAATTCAAATTGCGTTTTGAGAAATTGGTCGTCATTGTAGAAGCTTGTCTGATACGATGTCCGACAAGATTGCGTTTCAAACAAAAAATGTTATTACTGCTTAAAGCGAGAATAGTTGTATACAACTCATCCTCATGGATGATGCCTTCATAAAATCTAAGACCTATATGGTCTAAATAATCTTTTCGAATGAAAAGAAGCCAAACCACACAGTTGTGTGTCCATGTGTCTAACGTGAGATTTAGCAGGTATTCACCATTGTATGCCTTGTCTTCGTCTACAAGATGTGTTCTTTTTGTATTTCTTGATATGCGGCTAACACCTTCTTCAGAAAAAGATTCCCCGTCAAAGAATATGAAGTCAGCCTTGTTCCGTTCAGCATAATCATAGCAAGTTTGTAGGGCTTCTGGATCAGTTAACTTGTCGTCAGAGTCCATCATGTAGATATATTGGCCAGTGGCATACTGAAGAGCCAGATTCCTGGCTGCTGACTGACCTTTATTCTTTTGCGACAAAAGAATAATCCTTGAATCCTGTTGCTGCCATTTCTTGATGATTTCCTCGCTGTTGTCAGTCGATCCGTCGTTGACAGCAACTATCTCAATCTCCTTTAACGATTGCTGGATAATCGATTGGAATGTTTCCTCTAGATAAGGGGCAACATTATATACGGGTAATATGATGCTAACTTTTACCATTTTATTATTTGCAAAGATACATATTTTCTTTGAAAGTGCCAAACTATTAGAAGTTTTTTTCTCTTTAGAATGGAATCCAAAAGTAAAAAAAAGAAAAATATTTGGTGGAATGAATAATTTGGTTTATCTTTGCAATATTATTACTATAAGTCATACACTAATTTGATTAGAAATGAGTTTATCCTATAAAACCCGATTGCGTGTTAGATCATTACTACATCCGATACGGTCTCTTAAGGCTCTGTATTTTATCCATTTTGTGGAAAACACAGATAAGTGGAAGGAACTGATAGATACAAATCCCAAGAAGGCGATAGAAATGAAATGGAATCGCTTCTACAGAAAGCGTTTCCCATGGAAAAATCCACGAACACTGAATGAGAAGGTAACGTGGATGGAAGTGATGACTGATACGTCAAAATGGACCGAATATACTGATAAGTACGAGGTGCGGAAACATATTGAGGATCTTGGTTTGAAGGATATCCTCACAGAATGCTATGGTGTATGGGATAGAGTAGAAGACATTGAATTCGACAAGCTTCCTGACAAGTTTGTATTGAAGTGTACTCATGACTGTGGCAGTACTGTCATAGTACGCGATAAAAGTAAAATGGACAAGGAGAAGGTGCTGAGCTTTTTGGGTAAGTGTGTTTCCAAGAGATATGGTTATGAATCCTGTGAACCTCACTATACGTTGATCAAACCGCGTTTAATGGCAGAAAGCCTGATAGAAATGGATAACACAGAGGCATTTTCTTCAGAAACGACAGTCGACCATAAAATAAGGTGTATTGATGGTAAAGCACAGTATGACATGGTGTGCTATGACCGTAGTCTGGAAAGTGGTAGTGGAGGTAGCAAGACGGTCTATGATCTATATGATATTCATACGTGGACACCCATGCGTCAGTATTTGGCCGATCCTGGCGTGGAATACAAGGATGTGCCTCGTCCGGAAAATCTTGAGAAGATGATAGCAATAGCAGAACAAATAGCTCAGGGATTTCCCCAAGTGCGAGTAGACCTCTATAATGTGAAAGGAAAAATTTATTTTGGTGAAATGACCTTCTATGCCTTCTCTGGCATGAACAATCACTTCACGATGGAGTTTCATAAGTTGATTGGTGATAGAATTCAACTGCCCAAGATATAGAAAGCACAATGAATACTTTTCTGAAACTATATAAAGGCAATAATGATAATGTCCTTGTTCAACTATTCAGATATACATGGGTAGGAGGACTTGCTTTTATTGTTGATTATCTTTCTTTATATCTTTTGACGGAATATGCAGAAGTTTATTATTTATTATCTGCTGGTATCGCTTTTGTTTTAGGCCTGACAGTTAATTATGTTTTAAGTACTCTGTGGGTTTTTAGTAACAGTCGCTTAAGTAATAAACTATCAGAATTTGTCGTGTTCACAATTATTGGCATTATTGGATTAGGGCTTAATGAAGTGATTATGTATATATGCTGCAAGTCCTTTAATATTCATTATTTAATATCAAAATTGTTCTCTACAGTTGTGGTTTTTTTATGGAATTTCTTTGGCAGAAAATATATATTGTTTACAAATAAAAAAAATGGTTGAAATGAAAAAGGCAATTATCGTTGGTGCAGGACCTGCTGGACTTACTGCGGGATATGAACTACAAAAAAAGACCGACATTCATCCTGTTGTCTTAGAGACAACATCTTCAATCGGAGGGATTTCGCAAACAGTTAAGTACAAAGGAAATAGAATGGATATTGGTGGACATCGTTTTTTTTCCAAAAGTCAGATTGTGATGGACTGGTGGAACAAAATGATGCCTATACAAGGGAAACCATCAAAAGATGACATTTTACTAAACAGGAATGACAAAAAGTTTGTGGTAAATGGCCCAGATCCTGAGAAGGAGGATAATGTAATATTATTAAGGGATCGCATAAGTCGCATTTTTTTTCTTCGAAGATTTTTTGATTATCCAATCTCTCTGTCTATGTCGACATTTGTCAATATGGGGTTTTGGCGTACCATTAAGGCTGGAATGGGTTACTTGTTAACACATATATACAAAAGAGATAATGACTCCCTTGAGAATTTCTACATAAATCGCTTTGGTAAACCTTTGTACAAAATGTTTTTTGAGGACTATACAGAAAAAGTTTGGGGTATTCACCCTTCTAAATTAGGTGCAGACTGGGGGAGTCAGCGTGTGAAGGGCCTCTCCCTAGCAGCAGTGTTAAAAGATATGTTTCTAAAGAGGGTAGGTAAGAAACAGGCTATTAATACAGAAACATCTCTTATCGAACAATTCATATATCCAAAATATGGCCCTGGACAATTATGGGAAATGGTTGCAGAAAAAATCAAAGAAAACGGCGGACATCTTTCTCTAGAGTCAGAGGTGGTGGGAGTACAAGTAAAAGGGAATCGAGTCGTTTCTGTTGATTATAAGAAATTTGATGGCTCTATACATAATGTTGAATGTGATTATCTGCTGTCGACAATGCCCATAAAAGATTTGGTTAAAGCTATCAAGGGCATTGATGTTCCTAATGAGGTCCAAGAAATAGCAAATAGCCTACCATATCGTGATTTCATTACGGTTGGACTATGCCTAAAAAAATTGAGAATACAAAACAAGACTAATCACAGGACATATAAAAACCGTATTCCCGATACATGGATTTATATCCAAGAGAGAGATGTAAGAATTGGCCGTCTTCAGATTTTCAACAACTGGTCTCCCTATTTGGTTGATGATTATGAAAACACGATCTGGATAGGTCTTGAATACTTTTGTAGTGAAGGAGATGATTTGTGGAATATGAATAAAGAAGATTTTATCTGCATGGCAATAGACGAATTAGTCAAAATTGATATCATTGAGCGTGCAGATGTCTTGGATGCATGCCAGATTAAAGTTAAGAAAGCGTATCCTGCATATTATGGCAGTTACTATGAATTGGATAAAGTAAAAGAATTTCTGGACAAGATTGAGAACTTATATTGTCTAGGCCGTAATGGTCAACATCGTTACAATAATATGGACCACTCTATGTTAACTGCAATGGAATGTGTTGATAATATACTGACTGGTAAGAAATCAAAGGAGAATATATGGGCAGTAAATACAGAAGAAGACTATCATGAAAGTAAATGAAAAGGAAATGGTAAAGGTAAATAGAAACACCCTTTGGATTATCTGGGGAATCTTCACAATCTTTGCCATTTATATAGCATGCCATCATGAGCCATGGTATGATGAGTATCATGTTTGGGTGATGTGTAAGCATTTGAAGATGACATGGATATGGTCCCATATGACGAAAGAAGGACATTTCGTTTTATGGCATTACCTTATTTATCCTTTTGTTAGAATAGGATGCTCATTTTGGTGCTTGCAATTTGTTAGTGTATTTTTGATTTCTGTTGCAGTCTGGGTGTTTTTGATGAAAGCCCCTTTTGGCATGGTAACCAAGATTCTTGTTACTTTTAGTTATCCTGTGTTATACCAGTTCTCTATTATATCAAGATGTTATGCATTAATCCCTATTCTACTTTTTTTGACAGCATGGTTGTATACCATTCAGAACAAGAATCTCTTTTTATATTGTTTTTTTGTTGGACTAATTGCGCATACACATGCATATATGGAAGGATTGGTCGGAGCATTGTTCTTGCTCTTCTGTTATGAGCAAATTTATCTGCCGTGGAAGAAGAAGGAAAACCTAAAAAAAACACTAACAGCAGCTCTTATAACAATATGTGTTGTTTTTTTTGCTTTTCTACAGGTTAAGGGATCACTGCATTATGCAAGTGAAAAGTTAATTGATAATAAGAACAATTTTCAAGAACTTATTGAAAGTCTTTTCTTTTTTACTAGCCATAAATTTTGGTTGTTAGGAGATTGGCATTTGTTGTTCCCGCGGAAAATACTTGATAGTCCTTTATGCGTGATTGCATTTTTTGTTTTATGGGGAATTATTATATATAATTTATATGTGATATTATGGAAGTATAAAGAAAATAGACAATACTTTTTTGTATATGTCGTTGCAATGGGCTGGCAGATATGGATGGCTTTGTCGGTGTATGGCTTTGGGCATCAAAGAATTTTTTTGCCTGTATTTGTGCTTATTTTTATTCTATGGCTTTCATATCGCTATGAACTGAAGAAAAATATCGCAACCATTATTGCGTGTTTGTTTTTGGTGACAGCGGGTCATTACAATATTTATCGAGATATTAAAGAAGTGTTCTCAGAAGATACGCTTCTGTTTAATTATGTTGAGAATAATGTTAAACCAGGTGAAAAACTTTATTTTACAGCATATTTTTTACAATGTTCGGAGTCTGATCTGTATTATCAATACGATATTCATTTTATAGGTAATCAGGAATCTTATAATGTGTCATCTCCTAAATTTATGACGGAAGAACTTTTGAATCAAGCTTTTGACGAGTGTCAAGCAACAAATACAATCTATTTGTTTTCAGACAAAAAATATGAGAATGTAGTTGGTGCGTATAAACTTACAATGTTGACTAATGTTGGAAAGTATTATATCTTTAAGACTGATAAAGTTTATCAGCATCAATAAAAAACTAAGTATCCGAATTTGAAAAATATTGAATCATTAATTAAACAATATGTAATGAAAAGAGTTCTAAATAAAGCGATAATATTCTCATTTTTTCTTTCCTTCTTGGTGGGATGCAAGAAAGATTGTAAAAATACAACTACTCAAGTAGAGAGAAACTCTCGGTATGTACCAGCTGAAGAGAACTTGCAGGCTCGGCGAGAGTTTGAAGATTCTCGTTTTGGTATTTTCTTACATTGGGGCATCTACAGTGAGTTTGCTCAGGGCGAGTGGTATTTAGACAATGGCAAGTTGCAGCAAGAAGAATACCAAAAAGCAGCATCGTGCTTTTATCCAATACTCTTTGATGCTAATGAGTGGGTGAGAGCCATTAAAAATTCTGGTGCAAAGTATATAACCTTTACTTCTCGACACCATGATGGCTTTTCCATGTGGCATACAAAGGAAAGTCTTTATAACATCGTTGATGCAACACCTTTCAAATGTGATATAGTAGGTGAACTGGCAAAAGCCTGTAAGAATGATAGCATTCGTCTCCATATTTACTACTCTCTGATTGACTGGATGCGCGAAGATTACCCCTTGGGGGAAAGTGGACACTATACGGGACGTAAGCTAAAGCCTGACTACGTCCATTATTTTCAATTTATGAAAAACCAGATACGTGAACTACTTTGTAATTATGATGGTGTGGAGGGCATATGGCTTGACGGTGTATGGGATCACGGTAAAGATCAAACACCATTTGATTGGCGGATGGAGGAGTTTTACGAATATATTCATTCTCTGAAACCGCAATGCCTAATCGGCAATAACCATCATATTGAACCTATTTCTGGAGAAGATTTTCAAATGTTTGAACGTGATCTGCCAGGAGAAAACAAAGCTGGGTATTCGGAAGGGCAGATGATTTCTCAGCTGCCACTTGAGATGTGCCAAACGATGAATGGATCATGGGGATACAATGTGTCAGATCAAGATTACAAAACGTCAAGAGAACTTATAACGCTGCTTGTTCGTGCGGCTTCTAAAGGCAGTAACCTTCTGTTGAATATTGGTCCTCAACCAAATGGTGAACTGCCTGCTACTGCTTTACAACGACTGAAAGACATAGGTTCGTGGATGAAACTAAATGGCGAGAGCATTTATGGTACGATGCGTGGTGAAGAATATCCATGGGGAGTTACTACAAGAAAAGGAAAGACCATCTATCTACATGTATTAGAAGATACCGACAACATATCCTTACCTCTTGTCAAGAAACCTCGCAAAATCAATGGCGCATTTAGGTATGACATTCATAAAAAAGTGCTGACGATTAATCATGTCAAGCAGTATGATGTCATAAAATTAGACCTGTATTAAAGCTGCGAAGAATCTTTCTGCATAAGGCTCTTTATCAAAGAGCTTGGCACGTTCTATAGATGCCGTAGCCATTTTTTTCCGTTTTTCGGAATCGTTATATAAATCGAGAATAGCGGTGGCAAGGTTGTTAACGATATCTTTTCTTTCTACGATTGTGGCTACTCCTTCGCAAATTTCAGGAATACCTCCGCTCCGAGTAGTGATAAGTGGAAGTCCTGCAGCTAGTGCTTCTACTATTGTCAGGCCAAAAGGTTCATCCCACATGGATGGCAATACAGCAATGTCTGCAAGATGAAGATAGTCGGGCATATTATTGTATGGAACAAATCCTGTAAAGACGATTCTATCTTTGATGATTTCTGCTTTTTCTTTCAATGACTTTACAAAGGCATCTTCATTTTTAGCGTTGCCATAAAATGTGCCACCGATAATCATTAGCTTATATTTTATCGAATCTTTCAGCAATAGCATAGCATCAATCAGTTCTGAAATGCCTTTTTCATTGTTCACTCGGCCACTATATGCAATAACAAAGTCATCATCGGTAAATCCCATTTGTTCACGACAGATAATTGATGTCTCTTTAGGAAAAAAACAATTTACATCAATGGCATTGTACAAGGTTTGTATCTTGTTACTAGGCTGAATAGTAGAAACCCTTTCCTTAATATAGTTGGAACATGTCAGAATTTTGCTAAGACTATTAAATATTGTATCATGATATCGGGAA